>Ga0222716_10000237_pt1 | contig 45943 bp, 61 predicted proteins | sample C33_13DmetaG_FD_165044 | JGI IMG/M metagenome (GOLD analysis project Ga0222716, IMG submission 165044) | Estuarine water microbial communities from San Francisco Bay, California, United States - C33_13D | ecosystem: Environmental > Aquatic > Marine > Unclassified | place: USA: California... | reverse complement strand
AGTATCTCATATGTTGATACCCCAATGCAAAATTTCCATACTCATCGTGAGTTCCCATAACATCATCTGTTGTTCCCTCGTCGGTTAAACTTGAAGGATAATTAACATCTCTTGGATTTAACCAATTGGAAAAGTTATCTGGATTAGTTTCATCTAATTCGAACAACACTTTCATCATTGGATATTTGTTTCGTGAATATGCATTTGTTCCGTCATATTCTCCGATATATCTCATATATCCTTCAACATCAACAAGTTTTGGGTGAAGTGTAATGTCTCCTCTTGCACCTCCGTTGTAAGTTCTTTCACTTGTATATGAATCTCCCCAATTTCCGTCAATGTAAACTTTATAATCTAATAAATAATCATCAGATACATATGTGTAGTATCCTGATGACCCGTCATAAAATGTTGGTACTCTAAATGATTTTGGTGCGAAATCATCAACCACATCATTTATTTTAAAATAAAATTTTAATATTTGTGTTTGGTTTCCACTTCCGTTTCCAAAAGTATAGTCTGGTGTTCCGTCTGAATCTGCGTCAACTCCGTGAGAAACCATCGTTACTCTTAACCAATCGTATCTTGTATCTGAAATACTTTCTTCTACTAATTGTGTAGAAGTTCCGACTGCTAATGAATCTTGATAACCAACATTAGAATAATGAACTACTTCAAATGAATAGTCTGCTCCTGATGATTCATCACCTTCAGTCCAACCTGATATATGACTACCTTTAACAACTTTGGAATCTCCTTGTGACCAAGCATTGATTGATGTTTCACCTGATTCTATCCAAGTTATTAAGTCATTATCGAATGCAATATCAAACCTAAGTGTAGTAATATCTTCTCCTACATCGTCTAATGTAACTTCCATTTCCAAGACTTTATCTCTCCAAATGTCGAAGTTATTATTATCGAACGCTGGATTAGATGTATCTTGTGCTAAAAAAGTATCTAAATTTTGTGTAACGGAATCTTTCCACCAAGTTTGTGGTGAATCCCAACTACCTATTTGTTTTACTCTTATGATTGGGGATTGTGCAAAGACAAGTCCAAACATAACTGCTGTAATAACCATTGATTTCATTAAATGAAACATTGTTTTCTCCGTTGAGTTTTATTCAGTAATAAATATAAGATTAGTAAAGATTATACATCAAACCTAACCACGAATGTGGTGTTGAAATCGTCTGATAATTTAACTGGTTTTCCAAGTTTTCCGTGTGCTAATAATTCACCATTTTCACCATATAAACCAATGTCAGTTACATAAGGTCTAAACGTTGATTCAGTTACAAATCCTAATGATTCTGTAGCTGCGTTGTAAAATTTTGCATAACTACCCGTTCCGTGTCCACTTGGTTTATCACTTGGTGGAAAGTAATTCGACATACTAACAGCACCCTCAGTTATGGTCTGACTACCACTACGTCCTGGTGTTAAACTAATATTCGTTGATGTGTTAAATTCATTTGGTTTAACTTTTATACGATATTCATATTCATAATGTGTTTGTGTTGATTTATATTTTAATGTCCAACTTGAAATGTCTGTTGTGTATGAACCAGTATCGGTTAGTGCTATTAATCCTTGTTCATAAAAAATATTACCAACATCGGAACCACTCCCGTTCGCAAGAACTCCTTGACTTCTATCAAATGAACTTGACTTGAATGCTGCGAAACTTGCTGAATGAGCGTTGTCATATAAAGTTCCTTCCGAGTCATCTCTGATTTCAAAAAGTTGACCACCTATCGTAACATCTAATTCAACACTACCTGGTTTAACTTTTTCACCAATTACATCTCTTGCAATACTAACGATAGATGCTGACGTATGTAATTCTCTATGAGCCGAACCTGTATTGATATATAATGTTCCGTGTTTAGAATAATATAATTGATGTAACATTGCGTATGAAGGATATGCGAAATAATTAGTTGTGATAACACCTGATGTAATTGGTGTAACTACATCAGAACCACTTATATAATTGTATCTTGAACCTGAACGAGCTTTAATTAAGAATATACCACTTCCACTATCATTATTATCAAATGAAAAGTTTTTAAAAGTCTTGAATGACTTTTTAGATATATCATCTGGTGAGAGATTTTTGAACATTAGTTTGTCCTAAAAATCAAGTTTCACTTTAATAATAGCTTCCCTTGAATATGATTTTAATATTGGTTTTGATAACTTAGCAATAGCCAATAATTCATTTGCATCATTGTAAAGACCAACTTGTGTAATATAAGTTTTAGGGTCTTTATAGAAAGTAGCTTGTGTTAATGAACCATCAGATTGAGTAGCGTAAGTTGGATTAGTACTGAAATTAAAGTCTCTGTTGTTTACACGAACAAAGTAATTTGTTGAACTAATTTCTTCTTCTCTACGAGCTTGAAAGTTTGCACCATCAACTATTGTATTGTATAGTTTTTGTGGATTATTATCAAATTGGTCTGTGTTACGAGCTGTTGAAACATCTGTATCGTCGTCCAGTTTTCTTGCATTTAACAATATGATTCCTAAGTCTGGATAGAATAATCCATATGCTCCATCTCCACCTTCTGAAGTTGCAGCTGTTTCCACACCATTAGCGATAGAACCACTAACAATATTGAATACTCTTCCACCCGCATTTACGGTTGGGTTGTTTGAAGCACCACTATCATCAATTAATCTGACGACATCAGAGCCAGTTTTTAAATGTAATTGCCAATTACCTGGGTCAATCTTTTCTCTTTGTCTTGCTCTTTGGAACGAGATAAAGTAAAAGTCATCTTTTGATACTGTACTTCCAGCTGTAAACTCAATATTAGTAGAGTTAGGTGGTAATAATAAATTTCTAAATTGTCTGTAAAGTGCAGCTGATTGTCTACCACCTGTTGTTAATTTAGTTGTATTACCTGCTGAACCACTTCCTGCAATATGAGCATATCCTAATGAGAATTGAACTTCTGCAGAACCTGAAAGATTTGGGTCTTCTTGGTAAATATCTAAGAATGAACCTGTGATGTTTCCATTAAGTGATTGTGTGTAAAATGAAGTAAGGGTCGACGAACCTGCACTCCATAAACCACTTGATATTATTGTTCGTTGATTTTCAACTATATCGTTTTGTCTATTGAATCTTTGAAATGCCATTATCTACTCCTTAAACTTTACTTGGGTCAGCCTGAACTGAAACTGATATGGTGAATTGTGCACCTGTTTGGTTTCCAGTTACTGACAAGTTTGTATTTGTTGCTGTTGTTAAAGACCTTGATATCACTCTACAAGATTTACCTACAAGAGTAATAGAACGTTTTCTTTCTTGTTCATTTAAGAATATTGGTGTTGTAGCTTCTTGTAATGGTCCTTCTTCACGGAAAATTGAAACTGTCTCACCATTTGGACCTCTTGCTGGAAGTCTTCTTCTTGATGGTCTACCTGAACCAACTACCGTTAGATTTGCAACATCTGCATTAAACAATGTAAATGTGTAATCCGTATCTCCACCATTTCTTGTGTTTGGTGTTACGGTTTGTGTAATACCAGCACCTTTAAAATTCAATGAAGGTGAAGGTAATTCCAAGATAGGAAGTTTTGACGTTTCCTTTGGAAGTGTTGTCAATTTATATCTCATTAGCTGATTTTCATCTACGAATGCTTCTAATAAAGGCATATTTTCAATTACTGCTCCATAATAGTTTGAACCATTTGGGTGTGCAGTATCCCATAAACTATAATCTACTTCATCATCTGCTAATGCAAATTTTGTAATTCTAAATTCGTTCTGCCCTCTTGCCAAAAGTTCACGACCTTTTTTTGTCAAGATAGCGTCTACTGTTATACTCGTGTTGTCTAAAAATCCCATTTTATTTTACTCCTGTGGAAATTATATAACTATTCTTTTTCAATAATAAATATAAGAAAGTCAAATTTTCCATTGTTATTTTATCTTTCTACTTTCAGTTTAACAACTTCTGAATCTTTTGTTTTTAATAATGTTGGTGCAACTTCATTAACTATTATTGGTTCTTCACCATCAATAGAATTATCTCTTGTAATCTTTATACCTTCAACAAATAATCTATATAAAGATGAATCATACGCCATACTTTGAAATTCTGCTGGTTCAAATGATGAACTATTAGGATTATTTATCAGAGCATCTTGTGGTGTTGCGTAGAAGAATCTTTGTATTTGATTTCGTTCTGATATTCTTGAAGCTGTAATGTTAGGTTGAAGTGTTTCGGTAAATATAGTATTTGTTCCTCCGAGTGTTACACTTGCTGTTGCATATAAACTTCCAAATTCACTTTTCTTATCTATTGTATCTAATTTAACAAGTGAACGATTATTTAAGAAACCTAATGATGAACCCGTATCAAAATATGCGAGATTAATTTCACTATTGTATGTAGTATATTCACCACTTGTTTCAAAATAATTGTCATTAGAACCCGAAATGTATCTTGTTACTTTAATTCCTTCACCAAAGTGGTCTGCATTTTCAAAATACTTATTGTCAAACTCAACATCTCTACCTATTACTTGTTTCGAACGCTCTAAAATGTTTGGTTCAATCAGTATACCGAGTGTTGAATTTGCTTTAGCTGGTAACAATGATTCTAATGCATCAAAAATACTTGAGTCGTAGAACTTTAATATTCTTAGGTAATCCCAAAAGTTATTAGTTCCCACATATCTCTTAAAGTATTCTCTTCTAATCTGTCTTAAATCTTTGTAAGAATATTTTTTCTGGTCTCTTGGGTCTCCAATGTAATCATCAAAATTAAAGTCAGCTATACTATAAATAATATCTTCATTTACTACATCACTTGGTGAAAAGTAAACTCCTAATTTATTATCATCTTTTGTGAACTTATCTATTGAAGGTGTTTCCCAAAGAACTCTTTTATCATTAAATAATGTTCCTTGTTTGTAAGAATTATCAATTCTAATCTTTGTTGCATTTCTACGACTTGGACCAACATTAGGAACTTTTAATTTTTCTTGGTCTACAATAGTTCTTGAAAAGTTTCCTGTAAATCCATTAGTGTCTACTGAATATTGTTCATATGATTTTAAATGTGCGGAACTCGTTACACCAAATGTTGCAATGTTTCTATTGTCGTTTAATTCATAACGAACTAATAACTCATCATAAGAAGATGAATAACTATTACCATTGTAAGTCTTTGGTGAACGAACGTGGTTATCAAATACAGTTGAACTTAATGGTTCTGACCATAAACGATATTCCATCAATGAACCACTAAATTGTGTTCCGAATGAATTACCAACACCACCTAAGTAAACGTGTCCTGATGAAGTATACGCTGCATTCATAGTTGATGATGTAACTACCATTGTTTCAGATGTTGACCAAACAATTCTTTTTCTTGTTGAATCATATTGTTTTGCAGTTAATTCATATGAAGCAGAAGCGTATATACTATCTGATGTAAACTCACTTCCATCACTCGATGATTTTCTTGTTAACATCACACTCCACATATCATCATTATAGAATTCTTGTAAAGATGATGTAATGTAATTTACACTTCCGTCCGAACCACTAATGGTAAATCTTAAGTAACCATAGTCATCTGATGAACCATTGTCCTCAAGTGATATAGCCCAACTTCCTTCACTTCCTGCACCAGAACCTGATTTCTGTAAGATTACTTGGTCTTGTGATTTAGGACTTCTGAATCTAAATTCTACGGTGTCTGGATATAATCCATTGTGAGCATCCCATTTACTTTTAATATATTGTCCTGATTTAAAATCTGTAGCTCTTGTAAACTTTCTTTTAATTTCATAACTTACTCTATTTCCGTCATCTGGTCCACCATATTCTCTAACTCTTAATATAGAACTCGGTATTCCGTAACAACTTAATAATCCTCTTAATGCTCTTTCTGTTCCTTTTGACTTTACAAAGAAAGGTAAGTTAGCTAAAACTCTTTTCCAAATCTTTTCCGTAACTTCTTCTTGTGGTGATTCATATAATGGTGTTCCGTCTTTATTTTTACCTAATACATATTCGGGTAGATTTACTAAATCATTACCATTAAATAATTCTAATCCAAGTGATTTTGCATATTCTCTTGCTACGTCTTTTGATATACCCTCTGATATTTTATCTACTCTCTTATTAATATCAGTAAATCTATTAACATAAGTGTATATCTCATCAAATTGTTGTCCGACCATATCCATAAATTCTAAAAATACATTGTTTTGAGTATCAGAATAAACGTGTTCTGGTAAAGAGTTTTTTAGTGAGTTCATATTTCTTTGGTCATAATCAGAAGCACTAAGTATCATATTGTTATACCACAATGTTGAATTAACATCTCCCGAATCTAAAATGTAGTTTATTTGTTTACCAGAAGAATCAAATGAAGATGACTTAGGCCAACTTGTATCGTGGAATTGTCCGTCTGATGAACTTACATAAGATGTAGTCTCGTAATACAAGAAGTTCTCATACGGGTCAAAAGAGTTTTTTACTCTTTGTCTTTTCTTTTCAATATCTTGTATAGTTGATAGTGAACTTGCTATTGATGATAAAGATGAACTATCTGATGTGTATCCTTCGATTAGTTGTAATTTCTTTTTAAAGTTATGAAGTCTTCTTTCTGCACTCGAAAAATGAACAAAGTTTCCAAATCCCGTATCGTCTTCTTCAAAATTTAAATTTGATGTTGTCTTTTGATAATCAATGTTTGGTTGAACATCTAACAAACTACTTGAAGATATAAGTCTTTCAATATCTCTGGTGTCTTCGTCGTTTTCACTTATTAATCCGGTATATGTTTGATATCCAGTTCCTTGGAAGTTTATCGGATTATCAATTGAATTAAAGTTTGGTAGTCTTAAAAATAAACCATCATTAGGTGTTGATTCGAATGGTACTAATCTAACTCTTTCTGAATAATTTGGTAATCTTTTTTCTACTAATGTAAATTTATCACCAACCTCAACATCTGAAGATAAAGGTGATTTAGTTTTAAAGATTCTTTGTTTACCCTCGATACCTAACTTACTATTTGTTACCAAGTAATATTCATTATCAACCTTAGCATATGTTTTATATCTATTGATGTTACTCTTTATATAATTTACTTTTGCATTCTTAAATTTATTTGCTACTTGGTCGTCACCTTTATGTTTGTATAAATCAACTCCCTCATTGTAAGATAACGAAACTTTAATACGATTATAATCTAAAACTTGTTTAATGGTTGCAACATAATCTTGAGCATTTAATTCAATGTCTTGTGGTTTAATAATTTTTTCTTTTGCTTTTTTACCACCCTTTGTTGTAACTTCACTACCATTAGGTAAAAGTCCTTTTTTTGTTAAATCGTTGATTAATACTTGGAATCCAGCAGGTCTGTTTTCTGGTTTTACTTTTAACCAGTATTCCATTTTTTCTGCTTGTTCTTTTGCAGTTAATGCTCCACCTTTATTTCCTAATCCGTCAGCAACCATAGCTGCTTTTGTTTCTTCTGAAACATAAAATGGTTTACCTGCTTCATCTGCACCACTTGATACGTGTTGTGAAAATTCATCTCTTAATGCTTGAATACTTGCCGGTGGGTTCTTAGGGTCAAATCCTGCGTCTTTGATTGGGTCGGAAATTATTTTTCCGTCTTGACCTATTTCTTCCAACACTACTCCACCTGGTCCCAGAATTTCAATAACACCATCTGGTCTAACATTTGTTTGAGAATTTTTAAACATTGGTCCTTGAACAATATTACTTGGAGCTGTTCCATCATAAACTACAGCTGGACCTTGTGGTGGAGCACCTTCAGTTGGTTGTTCCACTGGTAATCCACCAATAGATTGTATAGTTCTAATTGGTGCAGTTGGTGTATTTGGTTTTGGTTTAGGTAATTGTAGAGTTGAGGCAACTGGTGTATCTGGTACAGTTTTTACTGTATTAGATGTTGAACTAACTACTGATTGAGCTTGTGTTTTTGGAGTTGTTGTCTTTGGTGAATATATTGATTGTATATTTGACTTCACTTGAGACCTACCTGGAGTAGTTATGTTTGATGGTGATTGTGCATCAATTTGGGCACCACCACCCCCAACACCAGCATTTGACATCATTCTATTTGTCACTTGTTGTGAACTGGTTCTTTTACCCTTACCTTGTTGTGACTCTTCACTTCCTACATCAAAGTTAGGAAACTCTCCTCTAGCTCTTGCCATACTAATTTAACCTTATTGGTTTATGTTTGTAGTTTCTCTTTTTCTGTTTTTCAGTTGGGTAGTAAGACTCAACTAAAAATAAATCTTTGTAAACTTCATTATTATATTTTCTAATAATTCTATTGTTTAACTTTATTGTTTCACCATACATTACTTTTTTAATGTTGGTGTTGAATTTAGGTTCCGTATCCCACCAAGATATATCAATCTTAGTTTTATACTTAATTCCAATTTCAATTCCTTTTCTTAAAATACTTCTTAATTCTTTGTAATTTGGTTCACCCGTTAAAATTATATCTATGTCGTGTGTGGTCCAAGTTTCATTAAATCCACCACATACCCAAACTACATAGTTGTCAACATTTGGTAATTTTAAAAACTCTTTTTTCCAACTATCAAACTTTTTTTTAGTTGGGATTTCAAAATTAAAAAAGTTAGTTTTAATATTTCCTTTTTCCCACAACATTAATCACTATCTTGTGCTCTTATTTGTAACTCACCATCTGCTGCTCTCTGTTCTTCTTCAGTACCATTTTGTAAATACCAAATTAATTGTTGATTAGTATAGTCTCTAACATCATTGTCATTATTATAATCATCAAGGAAAGTTGAATCTGTATCATCATCGTCATCTGGTAAGTCTGAATTATCAATGTCTTCTAATCCAGTTACTTTATACATATTTGGAATAACTATTTGAGCCCCTACCATATTTTGAGTAAATCCTCTATCGGTATCAGAAATTTCAAATTCCAATATGTGTGGTTTTTTAGAATCAAACTTAGCTCTACCTGTTGGTGAATATTGAATCGTTTCACCCATTTCAACAAATTCATTTCTATATGGTTCATACTTTATCATATCATCTAAAGATAAAATAAACTCATCTCTATCTGGTGCAATGTCCACAATGTTGTATTTTTGTTCTCTGATAAATAATTCTTCTAAATTAGCAGTATTGGTTTCGTCACCCTTTGATTTGTAAAATCTTGGTTTACCTTCATCGGTAATTCTTTTAACCTCACCATCGTAAACTAAACCACTTGAGTCAACATATATTGGTCTTTCTCTACCAGCAAGTCTTCTTAGAAATTTGTAAGTTACATCATATTCACCATCACGAAATCCTAAATCTCTTAAGTGTTGACCGACATTAATATCGATATGATTTCCTTCATCAACAAAGTCAACTTCATCTAAAGCTAAAACTTTATTGACTAACAAATTACCACCTGTATCGTAAACGTGTAACATCAAAAAGTCGTTAGTGATATCTCTACCAAAACTACTATATACACGAGTCGGTGATGAAAATGTGTCTCTTTCTTTTTGTGATAATCCGTATTCTCTTGCCATCTTAACTCTTTATGTTTTTGTCTATAACATATGGAAATCCAAGCTTTAACCAAACTTCTTGACCTTTTAGTGTTCTGTACAAGTGGTCTTCTATGATTTCATCATATCTTAATTTTTTTAAATCTTTCTTAATTTCTTTATATCTTTTCTTACTGATACCTCGAACATTTCTTTTTTTATTTAATCTAAATTCTTCCCAACCTTCGGCATTTTTATTTAGTTCATTTTTTCTAACAAACTTATATCTCTTTCTTTCACTTAAAAAGAATTCTTGTAGTTTAGCATTTAGTTTTGCTGTTGATGTAGACTCGTCTAATTCTTCACCATATATCTCACTAACAACTTCAACAAGATAATCTCTATTGGTAAGGATTCTTTCTACAACTTCATCACTAACTGAATCTCCTTCACCAGTATCATCATCATCCGAATCATCATCAAGGTCTTTTGGTTGACCATAATATGTAAACTCTGAGTCTAAGGTTCCGTTAAAAAAATATTGTGTGTTTGGTAATCTTACTTCTTGAAATTTCTCTTCAAGTGCAACTCCTGGTACATTACTTTCAAATGATACTAAATTACCATTTTCATCTCTTGGTGTAACATTGGTGTTTACTGAACCTGATATTTCTGACTTCTTAGTAATGTCTTCTATGAATGACTGATATTCATTTCTATCAGCATTAATCATATTATCATATAGTTCTGACTTTTTAGCTGCGTCTGATGGTAAATAAGGCATTTTATCTCACTACTCTAAATTCATAATTGTCATCATAGAAATTAATTTGTTCATCAGTTGTTCCACTACCACTAACTACCTTAACACAAAAACGATAATTTCTTTCTGCCTGAAATCCATTCATTTGAACTCTGAAAAAATTACCTGTGGAATCACAACTAACTTTTGAACCACTACCAAATGGTATAATTACTTCCTCGGTATCAGCATCTCTTACTTCATAATATATAGAACCACTTGGTAAATATTTTACTGAAAGTTCTGCTGGTGATGTACCAAATGTAGTAGTAGGATATAACTCTCTACCAACTAATCTAAATTTAACAATTGAGTTTTCTTTATACTCTGTTCTTAAATTTTTAAAATAAACTTTTAGATTTTCTAAATCTGTTGAACCCAATCCTGATAAACTTCCTGTTGACCAACTTGAATCGTCCCACACTGCTTCTAATTTAGGTGGATAGATTGTATGTGTTTCTCTACCGAAGTATTTTAAATTTCCTAACCTATCTGAACTAGCTTCATCTTTTGTGGTGTCACTACCTGAATTGTATGAGAATGTAGAGTCTGTTGGTGTAATGGATTGTCTCTTTATAATGAATCCATTGTTTGGATAAACTGATGATGAATAAACAAAGTTATTAACTAAGTCAGTAACATCTGCTCTAATATCTTTTTTGTCAAAAGTTAAATCATAAGATGAACTAACTTTATATTGACCAGTTTGTGAAGTAAACCAAGCACCCCCGTCAGTCAATACTGAACCCGTTACCCAAGGTGTTGATTGTTCTTCATCACGATAACGATAACTAGCTCCGTCTCTTGTAACTGGTGTATGGTCAAGTTTTCCTGTTCCTTGTTTCCAACTACCACTAATCATATATACAAAAATACTTTGTTCCGATTCAACCTCTTCTGATGTTGCATCAAATAAATTTAAATAATATTTTGCAGTAGAAGGAATCTTTCCGTCAATTATAGATTGTGATATGTAAGATAAGTCAAAGTCAATCAATATTCTTGATACATTTTGAACATTTCCATTATCACTAACAACTTTATTAATTTCTAATATTTCATCTAAACCTGTATTAATAGAACTCGTTGTTCCACCTGAATAAATTGTTGTGTCTCTTTTTCCAAATTCAAAATAATGCATTATCTATCTCCCACTACTCTTCCCTCAATATCACTATTAGGGAATTTAAGTTCAAATATACTTGGGTCCAATGAAGGATATATAACTCCATCTTTTGATGAAGAATTTATATCATATACATTTCCACTATACCCGTTTGCAACCAAGTGTTTATTTTCTATTAAAATTAAATCTTTATTAGGATTGTTAGTTTCTGGTGGAACCAATGATACCACTCCGTCCACTAATGAAATTTGATAAGCTAAATCACTTAATACTATTGGTTGATTAATTTGCCATTTATCAGTAGAGAAAAATTGTTTTACCTTTTGTATTGCTCTAAACAACACATCATTTTTGTTAAATCCTCTTTTGACAATAATATTAAATTTAACCCCAACATTAATAATGTATGCGTCTTTAAGATTAATCGCATCTGTCAGTACTCTGTATTGTGATAAGTAAATTTTTAAATTTTCTTTCACAGCTCTATTGAGTCTTGTTAATTTTTTATTTGAGTCATATCCTAACAAATACATATTTAAAGCAAATGGATTTATATTGTCAGCATTTCTGTTGACTCTTTGTGCTATTCCATCGATAACTTGTAGTTGACCAGACTCTTCTAATTGTTCATCCTGAACAACAAACGCTTTTGATATATTACCATACTTTTGTGGTAATGAATAAACTCTTGTGATGTAGTCAGCTCTCGTTACAGCTCTGTTCTGTGCATTGAAATATGCTGCAGCGTTTTCTCTTATTTGAGATATAGTTTCCATAGAAGAACCACCTGCTGCTGGAGATTCATTAGTTACTGATAATGAAGTTTCTGATGCAGCCTTTAGGGTAGCGTTTAAATTTTCAGTTGATATCGTGTAAGACTTTCTTGAAAATGAATTGATAGTTCGTGAACCAACATTGTGGTCTATGGAACCACCATAATTATATACTACCGTCAATGTAGTATTACTTGGTGCTAATCCGAATGTTTCTGTTTTCATAAAATTAGTCGGGTCAAATGACTCGTCTAATTTAGATACACCTTGTCCTAATCTTGAACCCACATTATCTGGATTTGGAATTATTTCTTCATCTGCATTATCACTAATACCTGAACCAAATCTTATTTCAGTTTTATTGTCTTCTCTAACATAAGTTGTAAATCGTCTTGCTGTCTTGATTAACTTTAATAAATAAGGTGTATCATTTTGATATGGTGATAAACTCGGGTCATTAAGACTTGTATTTTCCATAGAATCAAATACAGTATCTTGAGCTAAGAATGGAACTTGATACCAAGTATTTCCATCACTATCCGTTACTGATATAATTTCAGTAATCTTATCATTAGATAAAACTATTTTATCAAACTCTTTAGCATTAGTAAATGAAAATGATTCCGATTCTCTTTTACCAGAAAGTGCTAATCCCCTTTTAGTAAGTTTGTAATTAGTAGGAACATTTCCTGCAGATGGGTTTAGGGTTTCTACTACCATTGTATCCAATGAACTTGAAACTTTAAAGTTAATGTCGTCTAATAAAGTGAATGTAGTTCCGTTAGAAGATTCAACAGTTGTTCCACCACTTAAAACTCCAGCATAGTCTAAGTCTGGTTTAAATACATTACCACCTAAATCTTTTGCTGGTACTTCAACACTAAATGTTAATTCTACGGTAGCAGGAGTTGCTAACTTTGGTGTGTAACCATACGATTGTGCAATCGCTAATACATTTTTTCTTTCTTCAGCAAATTGTAAAAGTGTTTCTCTAAATTGATTATCTACATAATAATTCAATACATCACCTACATAAGATGCCATTTCAACAAACATCATACCTGGTGATGCTTCATTAAAGTCATTGTATTGGTTTGGGAAATAGTTTTTCGCAAACTCTATTAAGTTTTCTCTAATATCTGTAAAGTCTCTACCGAGATAATTTACTTCTTTCTTTACTATTTTTTTATTTGTCCCAAAGTCTGACATTTTTATTCTCCAATTCTAAAGTCAAAGTTTAATATTTCAATTGTATCTGGATTAAGCGGTACTGAATATTCTACTTGAACATTTAGTTGATTTCCATCTTGTGTTGTGAAAACACCATTAATGTTGATGTAAGATAAAAATCTACTGACTGATTCATTTATTGCTTCCTCTACTCTTTCAGGAATATTTTCACCTTGTTCAAACACTATACTTTTTAATTGACTACCGAAGTCTGGTTGCATAATCCTTTCTCCTGGCGTAGTTAATAATAAGTTTCTTAGATTGTGTCTTGACTGTTCTAATACCGTTTTTGTTTTACGAAAGAACCCTTGAGTATCGGTATAGTCCATTGGAAATCCTATTCCAACATTCTTATCTTCGTTTCTATCTATTTCTCTTACGCTTCTTGCCATTGTTTACCTTTATGGTCTAAAACCACCTTCACCTGATTTCTTCTTATTAATTGCTTTCATAAGTCCAGAGTAATCACGAGTCAATGCGTTTTGAACTTCTTCAGGAACTGCATCTACTGAAACTCCTGCTTTCTTGATTGTGTCAACTGCTCCCATTTCTCGTGCTCTTTCTTTATTACTACCCATACCTAAATCACCATAACCCAATACTTCTGCCATATTATCACTACCTAATATTCCACCTCCTAATGTAGGATACTCATCCATTTCAGATGAACCTAATGGTTTGGTTTGGTTCAATACTTCATTTAACACTTTGTTTTTTGTGTATTGTTTTTTAGGTTGTTTCTTGACTACTTTTTTAGGTGTAGGTTTAGAAATCACTTCTGATAATTTGATTTCTTCTTTCTCATTAATAAATATCTCGCTTAATTGTTTTTTGATTTCTTTACGAACAATTAATTCAATTATATTTTTTAATTTATCTTTGTTCATTTTTACTCCTGTTTTGTTAAATTTAAAATCTTCCCGTATGATTTCATTAGTTCTAAATCATTTTCACCTGTTGCGGTTTCTGATAAGTAATTTTCTATTTGAACAAACGCTCCATTTTCTCTTGCCTTAATTATATCCTTTTCTTTAAGTTTAGAACTTTTGAACATTGACAAAGTATCTTCTCCACCTGGTATCGATTGAAGTATATCTGATGGTACACTTTCCAATGTATTTAAAATAGCAGTTCTATCATTACTTTCAAGAGCATTATTTATAAGTTGTGCGTTTTCTAAAAGTGGTGCATTATCACTAACCACCTTTTCTAATTTTTTTATATTTTCATCAATACCTTCAGAAAAAGTTTGTATGTCTCCAACTATATTTTTAAATCCAGCTGGTATTGGTAATGAAGCTGCAATTTCTTCTGGAGTCTTTGTAGTAAGTATTTCTTTTTCTAAAAACTCTAAATTTAAAGTGGCTTCTATAAAGTTTTTTGCCCCTTCCAAACCTTTAACAATATCTTTTACTCCAGAAGGTAATGTTGCTGGATTAGATAATTTAGGAACTCCTAAAGTTAGTGCTTGAAATAATTTTTGTATTCCCATAGTTTGTTTTAAAAATCCAGACATATTTAAATCTGGAAATGGAATACCTTCTTTTGTTGCGTTTATAATTTTTCCGTTCTCTTCACTAATATCATTTACGAGTGTTTTAGCTTTAATTTCTACACCACCACCATCATTTGCTATTTGTATTCTTTCCCCTTTAATACGAACTGACTTCTTAGCAAAGATTGCAACATCATCTTCTGACGCTGTTATTAATACTCTACCTGAATTTCCCCATAATGTTGGACCTTCCCAGTCTAAATCTAAATAAGGTTTATCTTCTTTTCCTTTACCACGAAGTAAGTATCTTGATACTTTTCCAGAAGTCTTATCGTAATTCATATCAAGTAACTCACTATATTGTTGAGAACTTCTCAGTGTTAAAGAACTTTCCATATCAATATATGTTTCTTGATTTGATAACTTTATATAATTTTTTTCTGAACCAAATCCTTCTTGTTCTTTTGCACCTAATTGAATATAATTATCATACCTACCTTGTATTAATGTTTGTCCTTCTAAGTTAGATTGTAACAACTGATTACTTACTGATATATTTGGTTTAAATACATTACCATAGGGTCTTGACTTTACATCAGAACGCGTTTCATTATTGGTCTTGTTATCAAGAAGTGTTGGTGTACTTTGACCTACACTCTGATAATTAACCGACATATTACTATCACTTAATCTTGAAATATAAAAATGTTCTTTTTTGAATCTAAATCCTAACCACAACTCTCCAATCAATGGTGGTTGTGTAATGTTAGAAGTTGCAGGTAAAAAAGAAACCAATTCATCAACACTATCTCTCTGATTAGAAAATACATATCTACCTTTTACTTTTGGTGTTTCTAATTCTATGACTTCAAATACTTCTAAGTTTGCGGTTGTATTTGGGTCAACCGATTCCACATATACTTGTTTCAATACGCGGTTGAGTTCTGTTTTTGTTACGAACCCGTCTCCTGAAACAAACACATTTTGTAGTGATTGTTTACTTATCTTAGGCATTAATTTTCCTTACTGATTGAATTTTCTATTTCGTCTTTTTTGATTTGTAACTCTTGAACATCTGATTCTATTGCATTCATCAGTTGTTCTTTTTCTGCTTCTGATAAACCGAACTCATCTCCTGAATCCGATACTCTTTTTTCTGCTGCTGTAATTCTTTGAACGATTGTTGCCAACTTAACCAATTGTTCGTCGTTCTTGACATTGATTTCTAAGTATTCTTTTAACATAGGAATAATCTGAACGGCTGTATCTCCGTCTTTGATAAATCCTACCACCTCTTTCATTAGAACTTCTAATTGTTTTTTATTGGTGTGAGAATTATCGTATATGTCTTTGAAGACATCTGATAGGGTTTTTCCCTCGAATATTTCGTAGTCTTTTGCCATAGTTTTTACCTAACAATAAATATAAGACTATGAAAAAAAGGGTATATATATTTATATATCGGTTTATTTTTTTAATTTTACTATATAGTTATTATACGAGTCGGGGAAAAACCGACTTTTATTCATTAATAGGGGGAAACTAAAATGAAAGACACAATCAAAATGATTATAGATAGTGTATCTGGTTTAAAAGATGTACTATTACATATAATCGGCTTAGGTGTTCTCGTACAATTAGTATTTGTAGGGGGATTCTTAGGAATTGATATTGTTGGTAATTTAGTAAGTTTAGTAAATAGCTTCGGTGAAGCAGGATTTGCTGGATTTATTTCACTAATAATTATATTAGGATTACTCAACAAATAAAGGTGGAATTACAAGGGCAGTAGAAATACTGCCCTTTGTTATATTAATTATCTAAAGTTACCATTACCTTTTCCAAAGGCATATTCCAATTGTGTTTCGTGATATGGTGATTGATTTATTGTTTGATAGTTTTGTTCTCTATACCCGTACCTATAAGCCCTTTGTAATGGTTCATCACATCTACTTAATTCAATTACATAGTTGTCCATAAACATACGAAGTCTTCTAATAGCTTTACGATATATATCACCAGTTCTTCCTCGTGTTAAAGAAAACATTTCTCCAATTTCATAAAGAGAATGTGGTCTGTTTCGATTTATTCCCAAGTGTAATTCTACAACACTTCGTTCTCTTTCTGTTATAGAAGTAAGTAAAGACATAGCTTCTTCCACGAGATACTCATAATTAAAGTTTTCGTCTGGGTCATAACCTACGAAATTATTTTCTTCATATGTATTATAGTTTTCTAATACATCATTATAATTATTTTTTTCATTGTAATATTCAATCCAATCAACTTCGTTGTTAGGTTCTTGATATATTTTTGTTTTTCTATACCAAGTTCTATACATACCCATTAAAGTATTATAACTATTTTTACACTTTTCACAACCCTTAGTATTTGGAACACCCTCGATACCATTTTCATAAATATTTAAATGTGCAAGAGCGTGCTCTCTAACTTCTAATTCTATAAGATTGTTTGGATTATCATCACCACCGTGATGTCTTGGAATAACGTGGTGTTTTTGAACAAGTGGTATGTTGTTAAAACACTTCCACTCAAAGTGTTGATTTTTATTTTTTCCGTTCAATCTCTCAATCATATTATAATATATGAAGAAAAACTGACAATGTCAAGCTTTTTTTTATTTTTTTTATAATATATCCCAACTTCCAGTATATTTAGTTTCTATACTTCCAGTAGCCAGATAATTCTTTTGTAAATTGACGTGATGTTTTTTCAAAACATTTATCACACGAGTAATGTGTTGAGTGTTAGACCCAGTCATTTCTCTAATCAAAATGTATAGAGCTTTTTTATTAAAGTTCTCAATGTTTTGTCTTTGTTCCATAAGATACAATACCGAATTAGCAACATCAATATCTTGTTTTCTTTTAAACACGGTAGTTAGATTGTTGGTCCAGTAGTCTACGAATAAATCCATATATTCTTTCTGTCCTTCTAAAACATCTTTTCTATTGGTCTCACCCAAAGCATCTCTTTTGTAATCAGTTACGGATTCTTCATCAGTTTGTTTTAGTTTTTTGTAATTGTTATTGTTGTGTAAGATGAGATAGTTCTTGGCAACAATACTGAAGTAACTAAATGCCTTTCCCTTACCTTCGGCGAACTTATGCATATTCATATACAAGAAACTTACTACCTCGTGAATAACATCTGTACTCGGAACATCAAAGTAATAAAACTTAAATGTGTGAATGATATTTTCTGCCAACTTTTCAAATGGAACTCTAATGTGTTCATTATAAATTCGTTCTCTCATATGTGGACGAGTTTCTTTATTGTGTCTGATGATTGCGTCTTCTGTTCCTTGGTGAAAGTAATATCTTGGTGAACCTTTTTTTGCTTTTCTTGGCATTATATCTCCGTTTCTGTTATTTCGTTTAACTCGTCTACTGCTTCTTTGATTGATTGAAACACTACACCTATTTCATCATCTGCTTCAAATGTTCCTTTGTTATCAATCTCTTTTAATACTCGTTGTGTTTCTTGTATTCTTTGTGCATAATCCTCAATCCAACTTTCTAATCGTTCTGTTTTTCTCGTTAGATTAAATGTAGTCCAACCTAACATCAAAACAATTATACTTAGTAATATGTATCCTATCATTTTTTCTCTCCAAACAATTCGTTAAATATATCTTTAGGGTCTGTTGACTTGGTGAACTTTTCTTTTATTTCCGTGTCAACCGCATCTTTAATTTTATTTACTGACTTCTGAACCTTAGCAGATTCTTTCTTGTCTTCTCTGTGCCACTCGTCATATTCAGTGTGAGTAGCCATCATATCTGCTTGGTGTATAATGTAAGCGATATTACTTTTTAATCTCCAAGCTGGATTATATCCTTTTAGATATTTTTCATTAGCGTCTTCATAAAGTCCGTCAGCTAATTTTAATCCAAGATATTCAAACTCAGACATACTGATTCCGTAGTGTTGTAAAATAAATAATGCCCTATCCGTAACATTCATATAAGACGAAAGGTTTTCATTATGAGTATAGATTTCACCCATATTCTTTACTCTCCAATCATTGTCTTGTGGAATGTAATAATCATTACCTTCCAAGTCTCCAATCTTTCCTAAGTCGTGGTGTAGAGCTGCGAATACTAATTCTTCATCTGTGAAGTTTATCATCGCTCCATTTGATACCCACACATCTTTAATTTGTTTGGACATATTAACCACGTGTAGTATATGTTCTACATAACCACCAACCATTGCGTTGTGAAATGCTTTTTTAGCACTAGCTGGTGCTACTATCATTCTATCTTCAAAGTCATCATACATCTTGTTTAGTTTTTCTAATCTATCTCCACTAAATGTATTGTTGATAATTGTTCGTAAGTCTGTCCAATTATCTGTAATTTGTTGTTCTGTTAATTGCTTCATTTTTCAATAACCTCGTATCTATTTTTTGTTAATCTTATATCTTTTTCATTTCTTAATCTATTTCTATATGAATTAAATGCTATTCGTATACCCCAACCAAGCTCATCAGTAATGTCTCGTTTGGTAACTGATTTTTTATCTCTGATAAATTTTAATATTCGTTTATATGAATCAGTTTCTTTACTTTCGTGTAAGTTGTCAATAGCATTTTGAAACATATCGTTAATTTTTAAAATCTGTTTATCCCATTTACTATCTTCAAATCTTTGTAATGATTTTTCAGAATATTCATTTCTAAAGTTTTCGTCGTCTAATGTTTTATTTATTAACTCTAAAAACTCATCTGAATCTTTATAATATATTCCAGCTTCATCTGCTAATTCGTGATAACTTCCGTCATCTGAAAACATATAAGGAACGCCAACTGACATTCCGTCTGTAGCAGATACTGCCCAACCTTCATACTTTTGTTTACAACAAACACCCACTTTACAAGAAGATAGTTTAGAAAAATATCCATATCTATCATACTTGTCAATCGTCATATATTGTTTTTCTTTTGATTCTGCTAATGGAACCCACACTTCAAAGTCTTGTCTTTGTTCCCAAAGTTTATCCATTTGTTGTAAGAACCAAGGATAGTTTTTGTATGTGTGTGGTCTATGATTGTAAACAATTATATTTTTATCTATTGTTTGTTTTTCATAGTTTGGTGTTTCCCAACCAAGATAATGTGGTTCAAGAATTTCATCTAATTGTTTAATGACATCATCATTAAAATGTTCCCTTGCATTTTTCAATACGAGTTGTTTTTGTGCTTCTGTATTGATACCACATTTCTCTTGTTGTAATAAACCAATAATGTTAAATGCTAAACCAACTTGATATTCGTAGTTTGTTATTTCTTTAAACTCGGTCCAATGAGTATAACCGATTATCGTTGGTGAAATATTGGTTGTGTTGAAAAGTAGATTCTTCAGTTGACCGGTGTGTTCTGGTAAATGACTATACACGATATCATAATCATTACGAGTCCAATCAATCGCTGTCATAACTTCTTTGAATGGAAAAGACATTCTCATTGAATTGGGATATGTAAGTTGTGGAACTATTAATTGTTCTGTATTGTCAAATTGTAAACTTGATATTAACTCGGGCGATATAATTGTCCAATGTAAATCATTTCTGATTTTATTTAGTTCTTTAATTATATTACCCAACACAACTACATAACTATCTTTCTCCAAATCTTTTTGGAAAGTTATATTTGGATACACGAGTATTCTATACTTGTATTCTTTGTCGTCTGATATGAATCTACTTAACGACATTATTTGTCATCTCCAAGTCCAAGATGTTCAAGGTTGTTGTCAGAAATCCAAACTTGACCTTGTTGTGTTTTCCAAAAAGCTTCAGGATTTACATTAGTATCTGGTCTTGTTGATGGCATAAGAATTACATTAACTTTAATACCTTTATCCTTTAAGAATAACATTAATCTACTTTTAAATAAATCACCCTCACCATTTTGATATGTTGTTAATGCATCTGGTGTTGGAGCATGAGCAAATATAATTAGCTCTTTAACTTTTTTTCCAGTAGGTTGTAAAAAGCTTTTTTTATCAAGACTATAAAAAGCTTCGTGAACTAATTCTAAAGCTCTCATACTCAAAGCTTCAGTAGATGTATAGGTTACGAGTGTTTCATCACCGCTGTCATCGCTAACCTTTGAAATAAGGTCTAACATACGTGTTTTCCAAACTTCACCACCCCAATGAATATGAGTTTCATTTAAAGAATAAGTTTGTCTAGCGACTTCTTTTGTAGCTTTATTAATGATTCTACTAATCTCGGTTGAACCGAATCCCATCATTTCAAGTGTGGTTACATTTCCAGGAAAACTAACCGGAACTTTATCATTAACTGCGTAAGTAATTAACAATTTTACCGCATCTTTTTCTGACATCTCATTCTCACGAACTTCTGATTTTGGATTTAGCAAATTAGCCAAAATACGTTTTTCTGTTTCTGTCCAATCCTTTGTTATAGAATTGTCCACCAAAAGAACTGGTATTTTGTCTACTTTATTTGCTCTATGAACACCAGCTCTTGTATGGTGTCCATCTAAAACTCTATCATCAACAATAATGACTGGTTTACATTTGTTAATACTCATCTTTTTATCTACTTCTGCAGTAATGTAAATAATTAATTCCGTATCCATTTCTTGTCTTGCTTGAATACTATCCATATTGTAAACCACTTCTTTATCTTCAAGATAAATTTCAAATGGTGAATCTTTAATTAAATCTAAATCTACCAGGTCACCATATGATTTACTATAAAGTAAGATTTCATCACGAAGTTTTTCAATCTTTTCAATTTGAGCGGGTTTGAATTTTGGTGAACCATTACTATCATTGTACCACATATCATTACTCACAGCATTAACTGATTTTAAATCTTCAGATTCATAATATGTCATTTCATCATAAGAACCATATCTTAATATTTCATATACGAGATGAGATGAAGCATTATTACATACTGAGATAAACTCTTTATTTTTTGATGAGTGCCAATATGTACCATCTCCAGGATATTCGCTCTTTTTATATTTATGTACACCCTCATATTTTTTACCATTGGTCTTATTGGTTATTAAATACAAACAAGCTTCTGGTTTGTTAGTATAAGGAAGAATTTTTGTTTCCTTAAATGGTGCCTTAATTTTTCTTTCTTTTTTCATTTGTTAATCTCCATAGTTTTTATTGTTCAATAAGTTAATAATAAATTTTGTAAAAGTCAAGTATTTTTTTAACATTATCTACCGACTTCCTTTAAATAAGTTTCTTTGGCTTCTTCCCAAGTCATACCGATTATATTGGAATAAAATAATGAATCTGGTTTAATTCTATTTTGTTCCAATAGTTTTGTATATCGTTTGATTGCTTTTGGTTTCCACCAGTTGTTAATGTAATCTGTATCTTGTTGATACTTTGGTTTCATAATTAAATCTTCTTCTTTGATTTCACTTCTTAAAAATTCTTTTCCGTTTTCATAAATGTTTGCAAAGTAAACACCTCGTTTGAATCCGTGTTCATATTCTTTTGGTTTGATTTCTAAGTGTTTAAAAATTCTATTAATAACATTTTGTTTAGGACCAGTATTGGATACGGCCTTTAAATGTTCTTCATAATGATTTTCTTTTAACCATTGATTCCAAACCAAGTAAACACTATCGTCCGGTTTAATTAAAATCTTTCCATTGGATTCTCCTAATGTTTTCCATAAAGGTATTCCATTGTATTGAGAATGAATACCATACAAAGATGTAGTTGTGATACCAACTAATAAATCATCATAATCTTTTTTCCATTGTTCTCTAACATTAGAAGATGTTGTCATTGATGCAATTAACTTACCACCCAACATATTAAAACCTAATGGTTGAACACAAACAATCGTTGATGCGATAGCTGTATTGTTTAGTTTATGTTCTTCAAATTTATCTTCTTTTTTCCAACCCAAGAAATCATCACGAACTTTAATACTCGTGACATCACTACCTAATGATACCAACCCAAGTATTTTATCTGTTGTTCTATCTTTAACATAATACTTTTGATTACGACCTGGGTTAGCGTTCCAATCCATTGTGTGAATTAACTTTCTAACTAATGTCCATTCGGATGCGTTTTTGGTAAATTCTATAATCGGGTCAAGGTTTTCTATTTCTTGAATAGTTAATTCTTTGTTATAAATGTCTGTTGGTGTCCACAACTTATTTCTGATAGTATCTATTTGAGTTGCCCATTGTCTTGATTTTTCTACATCTTTATTGAACTCTTGCCACTTCTTATAAAGAGTGGATTCTTCAACTGACATAGTTTTTAGGTAATCTAAATTCTCAATGAACTTTTGTTTGTTTAGTTCAAAATCAAAATCTGATTCTCCTGTGAATTTTTCGAAACTCAATTATAACCTCGTTATTATATATAGTTGTAAAGATAGGACAACAAATGCCAGAAGTGTTCTGATAAATTCCATCAAGTGATTGTGTCTATCAAAAAATCTTTCTATCTTATACCATATTGATTGTTGATATTTTTTATATTCTTTTTTACTCATAATTCTATAACCTTTTATTTATACTAATATACAACATTTTTGTTCCGTTGTCAAGAACTTTTTTTAATTTGTAATAAATTTTATATCCTCGTTTAGATTTGCTTTTTTAATTTTAGCATCTGTAAACTTATATGGTTTAGTACCTGGACTTTCCAATATATCGATACGATTTACAAATCGTTTGTTCATTGTATCTTTGACTTGATAGACTCCGTCCTTTCCGTCTGTTCCGGTCAAAATAATAAAATCACCATAATCTAACCAACCACCCCAACGCTTTAATAAATTACGACTAACCGCAACATACTTGTATTCTGATGCTTTGTGTATTGTGATTTTAGTTCCGTCTGCTAATATGTTTGGTGTTCTGTCAGTCTGATGTCTGACTGGGTGATACATTGTAACCACAACATCGAGTCCGTCTAAACGAACTCCGTTTGTTAATTCATCAATCTTTAATTGCATTCTGACTCTATCGTCTTCCAATGAGTCAATCATCGCCATATAATATTCACGATACCCTTTGAATAGTTTATCCCAAACTAATCCATTAAGTAATGTAAATAATGTGATGAATATTAAAAAATATCTTTTCATAGTTTCCGTCCTTTTATAGTAATAACTATCTACTCCCTACTTTTTTAACAATATAGTTTACCATTTTTTCAGCGATGTTTATCTTGGTATACTTTTCCATACCCTCGAATCCTGGCGCTGAATTAACCTCACAAATAGTATAACTATCTCCATTAAATAACAAGTCTACACCTGCTATGTCTAAATCTAAAAGTCTTGCACACTCACCACTAATCCACTCAATATCATCATCGACTTGATAAGGAATGGCCTCACCACCACGAGTTAAGTTTGCACGAAAGTCTCCGTCTGTTGATTGTCTCATCATACACCCAACTACTTTTCCGTTCACAACTAATACTCGTAAGTCTTTACCGAAAGAATCTTCAATACACTCTTGAATAATAATGTTATAACTTGGTCTTGTGATTTCTGCCATTTTCATCATTTGAACAAATTGCTTTCTGTTCTCCACCATAAACACTCCACTACCATAACTACCACTAAGTGTTTTTACAATCATTGGATATGGAATATTTTTTTCAATTAACTTAACATCAATCGGATGCTTTACCAACATAGTTTTTGGACAAGGTAAATTTGATTGTCCAAGTATTTGTTGTGAATATAATTTGTCTTTAACATTATCAATCGCATCACTTCCATTAATCATAGTAACACCCAATCTTTCTAAGTGTCTGATAATTGCTTTAATAAAGTATGTGGTTCCACTACCTGTTCTCGGTAATACAAAGTCTGGAAGTTTTCTTGGAACACCTTTAACCAATATAGATTTCTTGTCATCTCTATCAACAAAGATATCTACATCTTGTGGATTAATAACTCGAACTTTAATATCTTGTTTTTTAAATTCTTCTACAAGTCTTGATACTTCGAAGTTTTCTCCTAATTCTTTTTTATGGATTATCCAACCATTAATATTACTCATTTATAAACTCCTTGATAGCTAATTCTTTGTGTTTTGCCTCAACCATAATATCTACATCATTACCATAAGTGTTTGGTAATTCTTTGATTAGGTCTGAGTGTGCTTGTGGTTTGATTGACTCATCTAATTGTTCTATGGAACGACTTTCAGAATAATGAACAACTGGCACAATATCTTTTGGCCAAGTAGAAATTGCCAACTCCAATGCTTCTTGTTCAGATAAATCACCTGTGCAGAATTTGTGATGATGATAATCAAACACAATCGGTATTCCAATTCGTTCGTGAATATACATCAAGTCTTTTACTGAATACATTGATGTCTTGTCGTCGTTCTCAACCGTAAGTCTTGTTTGAACTGACTCTGGTAGTCGTTCAAAGTTTTTACAAAATCTATCCATAGCAGATTGTTTATCTCCATACACACCATTACAATGTATATTGATTTTGTTGTAGTGAGTTCTACTCAAACCCATCATATCAAACACCTCTCCGTGCATAGTCAAATCTTCAAATGTATTTTCAACTACATTTTCATTTGGTGAAACCAAAACATTGAAAGGGCCTGGATGAGATGTAACACGAACTCCGTGTGTGTTTGCCATTGTTCCGGTTGACCTCAACCATTGTTTGATTTCTTTAATATCTTTTAAGTCGTTCCACTCATACTCAGTTTTCCAAGGTGCTAATCCACTTGTCATACGATAGAACTGATGATTGTTCAGAACATTCCAAGTCATAATAGAATTTAAATCTCTTGAGTTTGCAAGAGTAATTTCAGACGCGTAGTCCACACCTTTGGATTCAAAAGTTCGTTTAATCATACCACGACCAGTTGTGATTGGTTTAGTACCTTTTGGTTTTCCATACTTAGTCGGATAACTAAGTTGCATATTGATACAAGCATAACCTAATTTCATAATTATAATATAACCTTTTTATTTTGCTTTGTCAAGCGTTTTTATTTCTTCTGAATGGATTTACTTTGTTTTGACGATGTTCATCAGTCGTAACCCATAATCCTTTACCATAATCATTCAATAAAGACTTTTCTAATTTAAGTCTTTCTTTATATTCTGTAAATGATTCTCCTTCTAATCGTTTATCGCCTTTTAATAACTTTCCTATTTGTAACCTTTTACGCATCATTTTTCTACATCTCCCATTAAGAATTTTCTTTGTTTTTCTAAGTCTTTGTTTAATTTTCTTTGAGCTGCCAACTTCTCTTTATGACGAGCAACCAAGATTTCATCTCTGGTCTTTCGTTTAACTTTCTTTTTAGGTTTAACCTTAGTCGGTTCTAATGTTCCTTTTAACTTCGGTTGTTCTTTACCTTTGTGAAATACATTTCCGTCTTTATCAACGAACTCATTCATAAAATGCCAACCTGCCGGACGACCTGTGGATTTCCTTTGTTGCTTTTCTTGATACTCATCTGCGAATTGTTTATAGTGATTTGAATCAACACATCTCGAACATCTAACTGATTCACAATCTTCACCGACATTACGAACTTGTCTACCACAACTACAATCCATATATCTTACATTCTCTGCGAATGGAAATATAGTTTCCTTTTTGACTATATAACCACCATTTTTTTGAAATCGTTCCATATAACCTCTCTATGCTTTTGCGATTGTCCCGTTTTTAATTGCTCTTGCGACAATCTCGTTTTCAATTTTTTCATCTACATATTTGGATACTTCATTTCTGAACTTACGCTCTTCTTCTAAATCAAACTCAATAATATCTTCAATCAGTCTACCAATAGAATCTTCTAATCCATACTCTCTTTCATCACGAGCTTCAGTTTCTATATCTTCTAATCGTTTTATTATTTCTCTAATATCCATTTTCATATACCCTTAATATACAACATTATTTTTCGTTTGTCAAGTTTTTTTTTATTTTTTTTATTTTGATGAAGTCGCCATCCAATAAATCAGACCAATTATCAATACAAATTCTACTAATGTAGTTAGTATTGGATAGGTTTGAAATATCGGTAATGGTTCCACTATCTCTCTCTAACTTTATTTAAAAGTTTTTTAATTCTCATTTCTCTAAACCACACTTTATCTTCTGAATGTCCAGGATTTTGTTCCGTTCGATACAATCGTTTTTGTAATTGGTGTATCTTTGCAAATAATTTGTACTTGTATTCAAACTTCTTACTCATTGTATTCTCCTGTTTCATAATTAAATATCCCATCATAATAATCGTACACCACCTCTTGCGGTTGGTTGCGGGTTAATTTCTTTTGGGTCATTTTCCTCTCTTGGTTCTACATCTTCATCATTGATTAAGTCTTGGTCGGTTGCACCATAATGTAATCCGTCATTTCCGTTTTGACCAATGATATCCATTCGTTCATTATCTTCTTCAATCATTTCTTCTTCAAGTGAAAAATCCTCTTCATCTTCCATTTCCTGTAAAGCAGTGAATCCCATTGGTTCACTTATTACAACTGGCTCATCTTTCTTTCTGTCCATTAGTGCTTGATTATATGCTATGACTAACATAACTGCTAATGGGTCAAACACAAAGATAAGAATAAAGATAAAGAACTTTACTACGGTATCGATATCGGTTCCGAAAGTTCTTGCTAAGTAAATTGCTGGCCCAACATCAACACCAGTCGATACTAATGCTATTTCTAAATCTGCTCTTGTCTTTTTGTAATCCAATATCTCTTCATTAACTCTAACGATTTGTGGATTATATTGTTCCCTTAAATTTCTTTTAGCAGTAATATAGTTGTCTGGAAGTTCTGATATAGCAACTTCTAATTCTTCTTTTAGAAAAACTTTGTCTTCTTCTAATTGTTCTATTCGTTCTTCAACGGCAATAAGTTCTGTGGATTGTTTTTCAAATTCTAATGTTGCACCTTGATAAGCATTTGACAAATATCCAAAGATACCTGCTGATGTAATGAATATCAATACCAATGTTGCTATCGTCATATAAACTTTTTGGAAGTAATTAATCATATTCCAATAACGATATAAAAAAGAAGCCGTAACTAATTTACCTAATTCTAATGCACTTGCCATTATCACTACCGATATAAAAGCACCACTAAAAAGTTTTGCTAATCCATAAACTGAGAATGCCGCAGCACTTCCTGCTATCAACAACGCTGATAGTCCAATCCATATATAAAAATATTTTGAGTTTTCCATAATTCTTTTCTCCCACCTTTATAATAAGTATAATCCACGCACACTAATCCGTCGATTATTTCATTGGTCTTCCGATTCGTGCTATATCACGAAATCTCAATTGTGTATCTACTACTCTCGGGTCTACAACCCCGCCTAACTTGTAGTGCTGATACTCTATTTCATTTTGTGTTAGGGTCATCTCCTCTTGGCTTTACATTGACTCCAACTAAAGTTCCCATCGGAACTTATCATTGTCGGGTGATACATATGAAATCAAAAGCATCTACAACTACTTCATCATCCAATACTATCCGCAAGGACTTTTGTTTGGTCGCTCATCCAAACCTCTCACTCATATTCCGCAAAAATTAAACCCAAGAAGTTTTGGGAATGAAAACCCTACGATATCAATTTTAGTTTTTCGTTTTTTTGTCTGTTAAATCTTTTTGTATTAATTTTGAACAAATATAATATTCGTTATTACCACTAACAATTGTATCTGCCAGTCTCCACATTGACTTAAGTTTATCTGGACTAAACTTAGAGTTCATCGGAACTACTTCTATAACACGATATCTATCATCATTGATAGAAATAAATTTATTGTTCGTCATTTAATTCTGTTGGTGGTTTAAGTGTTTCTAAAATATATAATCTTAATGATTCTCTTTCTTGTGGTTTTGAATGTGCCCAAGTCCACGCTGTAGTAGTTTTCATACTGGTGATATTTTGTATAACTGCTGTACATTGTTTAGTCATCTCATTAATTAATTCATTTGATAACTCTATGTCAATTTCTAATTCATCTGCCATTTCTAATAAAGCACCAAAGTCTTTGTTCTTATTTGCATTTGCAGCAATCTTAAACATTTCTTCATCTCCACCTTTTTTATCTGGATGGACTTTGTTCGCTACCTTACGATATACTTTTTTCATTGTATCTTCTGATACATCTGTTTGTATTTCTTCGTATGGGTCTTTTGTATCTTGAGCTTGTTTGACCGATTCGTCGGGTTCTATTTCTTTTGAGAAATCTACACGAAATCTCTCCATAGAATTTTTATAGATTATCTTAGTCTCCATTAACTCTAATTGTAGATAACGAAGTTTCTGTCGAATTTTCTTTTGTCGTAACTTTATTAAATCATTCATAATTTATAGCAAGGGGCACCAAGTTTCCCACTTAGTTTTTAAAAACCCCTCAACTATAAATAGAGATAACCTATCTTATATTAAGAGATTTTTACTTTGTTTGTCTTTGGTGTTTCTGGTTCTACCTTTGGTATTTCAATTGATAGAACACCGTCCTCAAACTTAGCTTTGATTTTACTTCCGTCAAGTGATTCACCCAACTCAAATTGTCTTTTGAAAGATGATTGTTTAAGTTCTCTACGAACTACTTTAGCATCTTTGACATCAAACAACTTATGTTTATCACCGCTAATTGTGAGTATCCCATCAGTAACTTCTACTGATAAGTCTTTTTTTGACAATCCTGGAATCTCAGCAATAACACCTATTTTAGTGTCCCATTCATAAACATTTACTTTTGGGTATGCTGTTCCTTGGTATGGTTTGACTCCAATTTGTTTCTCAATTTCTGGAAATTGTGATGAAATTATTTGGTCAAACATTCTGTCAAATGGTGTTAGAAATGTGTCCCTATCGATTGCAGGGGCTTTACGATTTGTGTATATTACTTTAGTCATTGTTTTTCTCCTATTTTGTTAACTATTAGTCTAACTAAACGACAACCTCTTTTGAGCGTTGTCTATATATAAATATAAAGTAAGAATAGAAAAATGTCTAAATTTTTACAATATATTTATGTGGAACAAACCACACTCGACCCATTGAATCTCTCAATCTCTTATGGCCTTCGAGTGTGTTGTTGTTGTCCTCTTTTAATACCTCACCGGTATAAAGCGTTCCTTCAGTAGATGAGTAGTTTTCTATCATCTTGTATTTGTTCATAACTACTCCTACTTCTTATAGTAAACGTCTATTTTTCTTTTTAGCAAATCTCCGTCACGATATCCAACAAGCCTTTCTACGAGAACTCCATTCTCATAAATAGCTGTTGTTGGAACTCCACGAACTTCTGCACTTTCTGCAAGTGTTGGGTTTTCTTCTATGTCAACCATTTCAATCGGGTATCCCTCTTTAACCAATTTATCTACACCTGGTTTCATTTGTTGACAAGGACTACACCAACTTGCATTGAAAAATATAACTTCAACTGAACTATTTGTTTTTGCCATTACTTACCTCCCAGTTCAAATCCGATATTCAATATCATAAATCTGAATCTACTTTGGTTTGTATTGTAATTAAGTTGTAATAAAGTCAATCTACCTAAACGGATTTCTATATTCCATTTTTCTGATTTACGACTTTTCCAACTATTAATATAATTAGTCATTTTCAATTACTCCTACTATCTTTGATTCCTTAGCCAACTTCACCTCAAATTCAAATGGTGAGTCTTTTAAGAATTCATTTACTTTTGTTTCTGCTATAGATACGGAAACACACTCAACTAAAAAAGTTTTACGAGATTTCTTTTCTCTGAATCCATTCTTAGTTGGTATCTCTTCCGTAAATACTACTTGTACTTCATAATACATTATAACCTGCTTTCTTATTTAATTAACTTCCAAAGACTTTTTTAGTTCCGCCGTCATAAGCATAAGCGTGACCTTCTTCCATTAGAATATCATTTACTGATACCCACCCGTCAGAACTTAAGTCTATTTTACTTTCTGGATTTTTTATACATTCTTGTATATGGTCACCAACGAAATCTGGTGAAACAAATATCTCACCTAATACTCTTCCGTATTTACCAGTTCCAAAGCTTCTCAATTTGAAAATACCTTGTTCAAGTAATTCATTGTTTCTTGCTTTTGCAACTAAACCTTTTGCCTTTTCTTCTAAATCTCTTGTTCTTGATTCCCAAGTATCTAATCCCATATATCTTACTCTTGATTTGATTCTGATTTTAAATCCTAAATCAATCCAACAATCAATTGTATCTCCGTCTACTACTTTTATCAGTTCGCATTCATACTCCCTGAAATCCAGTTTCTTTGACATTGCATTTCTCCATTAAAATGCACGAACTCCCAAATCTATACATAGATACTTTAGGTTTTTTAAATGAGAAGTCGGTTTACCCGTATCTAATGCTTCTTGAATTTTTTGAACTTCGGCATTTGTTATTCTACTTACATAGACCTCTCCATTATAAGTATAAGTATTGGATTGTTTTGATACCATTTGGTTCAATGTAAACATTAGTTCTTTCATCATTAGATATCCTGGATATGTTCCTTGAATATAATCACAACTACTTGACAACAAAATATAGTTTTCATATTCTGTTCTTTTGTGGTTTCCTATCATTTTTTACCTCTCTTTGCTTTCGCTGTCATATCGACTTTTGAGTTTTCATTTGATTCTGATTTAGATAAGTCAAAGTTCTGAAAATCTTTATCAATCTTCTTCATAATCTTATCAGACTTTTTTTGTAGTTCTTCTTGTTTAAGTTCACACCCTAAATGATTTGTTCCATTACCTAAGTAATCGTAATCTACTTCGTGTGTATGTTCATTACAAATATCACAAGTCCAAAATTCAAGATACTTTTTCTTTTGTTCTTCCTCAGACCAATTAAGTAAATGCTCTCTTTCACCTTTTGACATTTCATTCATAATAAAATTGTAATTTCTATTTTGTTCGTCAATGTTTACTTCTTTAACATTAGTGAATTGAGTTGCTCTATCTATATTAGCTGCTATCTCAATTGACAATGTTGCTATTCTATTTTTGTCAAGTGTTCTGCCTTTGTGTCTATTCAACACTCCACCAACTACACCTTGCACGAAATGTTCGTCCATAGTCGTTTCTCCTAATTCCTTTGTTAATTTATAGTGGTGGGGCGAAAGGAAATTAAACTCCCCACCACCTGACACTATTAGTGTCTAATAATCTGAATCATACTCGTCATCTAATTCGTCCTCGTTGAACAAGTCATCATTAGAGCCGTCATTGATAAACTTCTGAACCAATTGTTTTACAAAGGTTCTTTCACTATCAACACCGCCGTCATTTGAGAACTGCGGATAAACACTAACTTGAGCTGCTTCATCTAAACCGAATCCGTCAAACATCAGACCAGCCATTTCTACGGAACTTCTTGTAGAGATAGCAGTGTCGATTTTACCAGTTTCAGAATTAGACTCAACTCTCGTTGTGTTGGCAATCTCAGCGATAGCTGATAGATTATCTACATCAACATTTGGAAACATATATTGTAGAAGTTCTAACTCTTGAACATTGTCAAGAACATCCATTTCCACAATAGTGAATCTGTCCATTAACGCCTTATCCATAACACGAGTAGAAGTATACTCATTACCAATGTTAGCGGTCGCTACAAATGTAACACCCTCTGCAACATTGATAGTGGCTTGCCCGTCTTGTTCATCAAGTCTGAGATATCTCTGACCTTGGTCTAAAACGGTCATCAGAATATTCCAAGCATCTGGATGTGCTCTTGATAACTCATCAAGAAGAATCACAGCGTTTGGTGTCTGAATAGCTTTTACGAATAGAGATTCTGAGAAGTAAGTACCTTTTGATTTCTCAAAGTGAACATTACCAATCAAAGTAGCTCTTGGGTCTTGTGTAGAACCCATATTGAAATAGAAGTCCGGTCTATCTAAGGCGTTAACCAAAGACTTAGCTGCCATTGTTTTACCACAACCAGCAGGTCCGGTCATCAATATGTTCTTACCACGAACGGCAGAACGGATTAGATATTTCCACTTCAACTCGTTCATCATCAAACCTTGTGGTTTAAGAGAATAAGAAGAGTGAATAAAATTTACAACTTCTTGGTGTCCACTTGGAACATCAACTGAAGAAGTTGGAACAACTGGTCTTGTAGTTGACTCATAAGAAGACATAGGAACAGCCCACCAGTAAGTCTTACCAGACTTATTAGTTCTCTGCTCTAAAGCCATACCTTTCTCATAAGCACCTTTACGAGCTCCAGTTGTAATTTGAGAAGTATACTTATTGCCATCGGCGTCATAAGCATTAAATCTGTTACCAGACTTCTCAACCCTTACAATTGTATTTGTCATAACATTTTCCTTTTCGTTATTTTTTGTTTCTATCATACCTTAATATATTTATAATAAATGACAATGTCAAGTATTATTTTCCTTTTGCTAAAAATAAATTATTCATAGTTTTTGCCAATGATGATACTTTTGTTACATCAACGAACTCAGCGTCTTTACCATACATAGTTTTAAAGTCACCCATATTTCTTGTTCTATCATATTCTGAATCACCAATAAAGTAACTCATTACTGAAATACCTTTTTTGATAATTTCTTTAACTTGTCTTTTAGTGTGTTGTAGAGCTTCTTCACCATAGTAGTCAAATGAATCATCACCGAACATTGGTTGTCCGTCAGAGAAGTTTAAGAAATATGAATCACGATTAGAAGCACTTGGAACAAAGTCGTTCATAATGGCTTCAAAACATAATCCCTCTGGTGTAGTTCCGCCTGGATAAAGACTTGGCCATAACAACTCAATCTTTCTAAACTTGTCAACTCTTGAATCATATCCAATAGCTACCATTGGTTGTCCATTGTATCTTGAACCAGAGTGATGTGTAGTTCTGAAAGATACCACTACATCTAATCCACTAATCATTGAAGCTGCTTTACAAATCGCAACTACAGCGGTCATAGTGTTGTTCCATTTATCACCACCCATTGAACCACTAGCGTCAACTGAAATGTGAACAACAGCGTCATTGTAATTTTCAACGAAAGTAGTTTGGAAAACTTTTGAATTACCAAACCCTAACTCAGCGATTAATCTTTTGTCAATACGACCAGAATCTAATCTTGAGTTTTTAAGTGTTCTTGATTCAGAACGAACTTGTAATTTTTTACCTAATTGAGTTCCAAGTTTTTTACCATTGATAACTGCTTGAGAAGTTCTATTACCATAGAAACTACTACGACTTTGGAATAAACTTGGAAACACATTGTCATCAATCATTTGTTGACTAATCTTTTTAACAAACAATACTTGGGTTGTTCCAGTAAAGTTTTTATTATGACTTTTCCAATTAGATTGTTGAACATCTGAACCAACTTGTACTTGTGAAACACCAGACTCTTCCATAGCGTTTACAATAGAAGCATCTTTCTTAGTTAGTCTACCAACTTTTTTCTGTTGGTTGTTCATAAATTCTTTTTGTCTTTTAAGAGCGTTGTTTAAAGTCTTAGCTTGTTGTGGTGTCAAGTCAACAAAACCAGATTCTGCTTTTGAAGAGATTGGTTGGTCAGACAAATTAGCTTTAACTTGTTTAGTCCAATCAGTTGCTCTAATCTCGTCCATAGTTTGTTGGTATCCATTGTAGTCGCCGTTCTTTAATTGGTCAGCTGCTTGGTCCAACATATCTGATTTAGATTGTCCACCACCTTGACCTTGACCACCTTGACCACCTTGACCTTGACCCTCACCAACTTGTTCCATATCGGAAGAGTCTGGTAAAGGTTGAAGGTTATTGTAAACCATTTGTAATGAATCACAAGCTACATTGAAAGCTCCGTTCATATCATCAAGATATTTTACTGATGAAAAAATTCTTCTGTATATCTTTCTCAACTCTGGTAAAGCATCTAAGTCAGATTCTTTATTAGTGAAATTGATAATACGATTCATATAATTTTCTAAGGTTGGTTCATTACCGAAAGTATTGTTCTTCAACGCTCTTGTGATAGTTGGTGAGTGGAAATACTTGTCATACATAGCGTGGTAATAACCTTTATAACCAGGCGAAGTAGTAAAGACATAATAATCAATTCGTCTATCCTCAACATAGTTCAACATATTTTTAAGATGTCCGACAACTTGACCTCTTGTGAAACCTAAGTCTTCACCAGTCATAAGAATTTGTTCCGGTGTGTTTTGTCTTAGTTGTCTTAAGAAGTTAAAGTCAGATAATAAAATGTGTGAACCCTCGTGTAGTGCTAATCCTACAACGTGGTCAAAATTCTTTTCGTCAATCTTAGAACCAATCGTTACGGTTTTTCCGTCAGTATAAGAATCACCATTTTTTTGGTATCTTACTTTGATGTCAGAACGATTAGTTACGATGTTGACAAAGTTTGCAATAGCTCTACGATAACCGGCTAATGCGATGTGGTCTACTTTTGGTTTGACGAAATCCTCATCAACAACTCCATTGTTGACTTGAATATCATTCCAAAAGTTACTATAATTATTGTTCATCATAAGTTAAGCTATGAATAAAAAATGACAATGTCAAGTCTTTTTTTATAATATTTTTCCTTGTTCTTTTAAATAGTTAATTTTTCTACGACTGGTTTTGTAATTGTATTCGTTACGAGTTCCATCTAAAAACTTATAAATAGTTTCATTGAACTCATCTTCATTCTTAAAGAAATCGAAATTAACATCTTCACCGTCACCTTGAATATAAGGTATTTCGGTGCACCCTTTTTTCATACCAATTAATTCTAATTCCCAGTTCATAATATTTTCTGTTTCATTTCGTGTCATACATTAGCTTACGAATAATAAATGACAATGTCAAGTATTATTTTATTTTTTTCCTAAATTTATTATACACGGAATACAAAGTGCAGGATAAAAGATAGTTCCGACAAAATCCGTAGTGTTACAATTCGTACAATTCATATCTAAGCATACGGATTATAAATGACAATGTCAAGCTTTTTCTTTATCCTTTGTAAAACCCATTACTTCCATTGCTTTGATTATACCCTCAATGATTTGTCCTGCATTGTTTGGCATAATCGATATACCTTTTTGTGTAGGTTTCCACTCTTGTGTTTTTCTATCTTGATAATAGATACGAACATCAATGAAACGATATCCCTCGTATTCTTTTTCTGATATACGATAGACTTCGTTTGAGTTCTTTTTGATTTGTGTTATGATGTTTTCTTTACTCATATAAACTTTTCCATCGGTGGTTTTATTTCATATCCCTTGATGACCTCTATCATTTCTTCTGGTGTGTAAAAGTATACTTTTATGTTTTGTGTATCCTCTAAATATTTTATGTGTCTTTTTATACTTTCTTTATACTCATAATAACCTACAATATAATATTTAGATTGATTATATTTCTCGTGATACTTAAAAATCGTATGTGGTATCTTTTCATCTATCGAACCGCCTTGGTTTTGATTTTTAGAGTCTATATAGAATTTATCACAAACTATAAAGTCAATACCATTACTACCATTAGACTTAAAGGGAAAATCATTTTGCCTTAACAAAGTCTCAAAGTGATTCTCACCTAATGTTCCACTTTCATTAATTGGATTACCCAATTAAATCTCCTCACCATATAAAGAAAACTTTTTAATTTCTGGTTTTGGTTGAACTCCGTCTTCTATATGAACTTCACCTGCTTTAGCATCCATATAGAATTGAGCCATACCAGTTTGTTGAAAGATAGCATTCAAACACTCAGTCAACGATGTATAAATTCTATTGTCTGGGTCATCTAAGATTTGCCACCTATCTCCAGGAATTACCCTTGTTGCTTTTAGTTCTTTCATTTATAATTCCTTTATCCGTATAGTTTCTTTTTTGATTTACCATTAAAGTATGTTTCCAACATCTCTAATAAGTCGTGGTACTTAGCCATTTCATCTAACTCTTTTTCTATTGTATCCATTACATCGCCGTGTTCTCCAACACCAACTGCATTTTCCAATAAGTTCTCAACATTGATTCTGTGTTTTTCAATGTGAGCTTGGAAGTGTAGTTTAGATGCCGCAATGAATTGTTCTCTCATATCTCTTGCCATTACTTACTCCATTTTTTATATATGGGTTTTTTCTTACCCTTTAGTTTAACTTCTGAATTAGTTTTCTTTCTATGACAACTCTTACATAATGTTTGTAAGTTATCCAAAGAATAATAACTCCAATCTAAATCTTCTTCTTTGACATGCTTTTGTTCCACCAATGGTTTGATGTGGTCTGCATGCCAAGTTCTATTTTCACAACCACAATGATTACACTTACCTTTATCTCGGTTCCACAATTGTGCTCGTTGTTCACCACTATGGTATATTAATAAATATTCAGTTGCACAATCTTCGTGCCAACTCTTTCTTTCATTAATGGTATCGTCTTCCTTTAATATTACTTTACTACACCAACGACAATGTCCTTTGGTTTGTGTATAATAACTATCTGGCTTTGGTGGTAGACGAAAGTTTCCGTCCCACTTTTCTTTCTTCTTACCAAATGTTTTCTTGTGTCGTGAACTCCACCTACTTAACGGCATCAGTTATACTTGTCCCATTCAAATAACAATACATATAATGCTATCAATCCTATGATAGTAACAATCGTTCCAACTATAAATTGGAATATACTAAATAGTATACTAAACATCTATTTTCTTTTCTTATATCTATTTAAAGTTTTCTTTGGAACTGCTCCTAAATGTGTTTGTGGTTTTGTTCCGAACTTAGTGTTCTTTCCTTTTCCTTGACGAGTTCTCTTTGCTCCGTTTGTATGTCCTGTGTTATCCAACATAGCCATTAAAATACCTCTTTCTTGTTTTTCTATCCAACATATGAATAGTAGTTAATACATTTACTAATTGATTTTTAGTCGACATAGTAATTCTGTTTTTGTTAAATAATTGTTTTAGATAATTAATCGTTACGGTATAACCTTTCTTCTTATAAGTATTGATTGTTTGTTCATAACTATCATTAAAGTTTACTTGATTGTAATAAACCTTTTGTTGTGGTTTTGGTTCTACCTTTGGTTTGGGTTCTGGCATTGTCCACTCTTTTAGATTAGTAGGTGCGGACATCTTACCACCAACCTTGACTGCTCGTCTATCTAATCTATCTAAATCTTTCTTGATTGAACTTGATACCGGTTGAACAAAAGCACCAGTCTTGTGTGGATATACAATATGTGCTGAATAAGGTTCTACGGAACTACACTCAACACATTCACGATACCCAAGATGAACTCTTTCATCTGGCATTGTAGAATTACATTTTACACAATTTTGATTCATACCGATAATATACAAAATAATTTAATTGTTGTCAAGTCTTTTTTTGAGGTGTGGGTTGGACTCGCACCAACACAAATGAGTTTTGCAAACTCACGCATTACTTTTCTGCCACCACACCATTTAATTTAATTCAACTGCTATAATATCTCTTTCTGCAACTATGAAGTAATCTTCTTCTTCATACTGAACTTCTATTCCACTAAACTTAGAATAGATAATCTTATCTCCTTCTTTTATAGGAATAGGCATCCACTCACCCGTACTCATATTTCTTGAACCACGACCAACTGATACTACAACTCCTTGTGCAGTTTGTCCTTGTTCATTTACGGTATCGGGTAAAATAATACCACTTGCAGTTTGTTCTTCTCTCTCTGGTTTTTTTACTATGACTCTTGCGTCAAAAGGTTTTAACATTTTAACTCTCCTTATTGTTTATATTGTACTGGCGGAAGGGCTCGAACCTACAACCAAAAGCTTAAAAGGCTTCTGCACTACCAATTGTGCTACGCCAGTATATTTGTTACATTCTCATTAATAAAGCGTGAACGATAACCATTATCATTATTTGTACTGAAAGTCCTAATTCCATTTCCTTTCACCTCCTTTACAATTTATTTAATTTAGTACTCCGACGGGTAGTCGAAACCCGATTGCCAGGATGAAAACCTGGAGTCCTAACCATTAGACGACCGGAGCATATCTATTACACACCTTTCTTAAAGTATGTTACTAAAAAGTATCCAGCTACTGCGAAACCAGCAACTACTACGATATTCATAAAATCCATAATAACCTCCATTTTGTATTAATTTATTTGTGGAGCTGACAGGAATCGAACCTGCTGCTTCCTCCGTGCAAGGGAGGCACTCTTCCGATGAGTTACAGCCCCGAGCCTGATATTGGGATTGAACCAATGACCGCTGGTTTACAAAACCAGAGCTCTACCACTGAGCTAATCAGGCGATATTTGTCTTTCCTTTCTAAGACATTTTGTGCATCGATTATAAATATACGAAATTAAAACCTAAATGTCAAGCTTTTTTTTTAACAACAACTACATAAGTCTGGTAAACCACAACAATCCGTTGGTAATACTACTTCTGGTTCTTTGATGTCAAGTAGTTCCCAAGTTAATGGTAATCTATTTCTTTGATATTGATTCATTGACCAAGCCAAGTCATCAGTCTTTAATGTGATGACTTCTGAATCTCCACTTTCACTATATGTTATTTCTACTAAATGTTCTTTCTTTTCCATTAATCTTCTTCCTCCAATACTGCTCTACCAACCATATGTTCCCAATCTCTATTGTTACGAACTTGGTTGTTTACTTCTTCTACTGCTTCTAACAATCCATAAGTATTAAATGAATTGATAATCGCTGATAAATCTTTAGGGAAACAATGTCCACCATAACCAAAGTCTCCGTCTGGTCCTGGAACTGCCCAATGTGATTTACCTAATCGTTCATCGTAAGTTGCATACTCAACTACCTTATCATAATCTAAATCTAATTGTTGACATACATTATACATCTCATTAGCAAACGATACTTTGGTTGCTAAGAATGTATTGGTAAAATACTTTACCATTTCAGCATGCTTAGCACCTGTTTTTACAATTGTAGCTTTTGGAAATACCTTAGAATATATTTGTCTAAGTTTATTAGTTCCAATTCTATCCCCACCCAAAATAATACGATTCTGATTTTTAAAGTCATCTAAAAAGTTTTCTTCCGTTAAGAACTCTGGATTGAATATCACGGTAGAGTTTGTGTACTCTTCATTGATTCTATCAGTAGTGCCTGGTGGTATCGTTGATTTGATTACAATGATATGGTCATCTGCTGTTTCGTTAATCTCACGAATTACTTCTTCTACTATTCCAGTATAACAAGTTCCGTCTTTTCTCATTGGTGTTGGAACACAAACAAATATAATGTTTGTTTCACTAACCAAGTCTGATATCTTGGGGTGTGTTGATTTTGCTAAATCAAACTTATCATATGTCAATACATTGTAGTGGTCCTGAAAACCAAGTTTGATTGCACTACCAACATATCCTTGTCCTATAATTCCTACATTCATAATTCGTACTCTACTCCTATCTTCATTTTATAAAACTCAATACCTCTAAAGTTATTGTAGTCTTGTAATAAAGTTAAATTTAATCTTTCGTTTATTTTGTATTTAAATTCTAAATAATTTTCTAAATCAAAACTATTATCATTACTATCAGAATAGTATCCATCAAACATATACGATACACTCCACTTTTCGTCAAGTTCTTTATCATACTTATAACCAATCGATAATGATGCTTTATCTAAATCACCATAGTTAAATTGAGTATAACCAATTGATAAACCATTAAAAAAGTCTGGTTTATATCTTAAGTCATATTTAGTAAATTTTAGATTTCTTGATTCTTTGTTAATGTATTGTGGTCTGAAGTAAAATGAACCTGGCTCTGTAACAAACCAGAACTCATCATCAATATACTTTAATCCGTCTTGTCTTTCCCATTGACGATTTAAATATATATCATCGTTCTTGATTCCAATGGATACCTCATAATCTGATATCCCTTCGAATGACTCGTCGTTTGGTGTTCTCATTGATAAACTACCAAACAATGTTAATCCTATTAATAATGTTTTCATAACTCGTTCCTATATAAATATACTTTCTTTATTTTTTTATAATTAATATTTCGTGGCTCTCTTTTTTCAGATTACCATCTTTTCTATTTTTACCTATTCTGGTTTCACCTGATTGGAAACTATAATTCCACTCTGGTGTTTTGAACTCGAAGTCCTTATACCACTCTCTAATTTGCTCACAATCGTTGTATGAAAGTAAAAACGGACCAGTATGACTATGTAGTAAGTCTCTTAGTTTCTCGTGGTCGAAGTGAGTATGATGAACTGGAAAATTAGAGTTCGGATATATTGCTTTGAACATCTTGTTGTCATCATCTCCTTCTTTTCTTTCCATAAAATAAGGCGGGTCGCAATATAAGAAATCTCCTGGGTGAGTAGGTATGACTTCAGTAAAGTCATTGTTTCTAACACTTAGATTAGGAACATTAAAATCTCTTACTCGTTCTATAGCGTTCTGATATAATGATTCCTTTTTTAAATATATGGAACTAAACCAACCTAAGAACATTGGACCATAACTTAAATTATGGTTAAACCAATAATATGCAGCTCCTAAGTCGTCGTCTAATTCCGTAGGTTTTCTATCATAGTAATCTGTCTTCCAACCTTTAAACATATGTTGAACTTTATCCCAATGTAGAAGTATATCTTTAATTTCATCATATTGTTCTTTACTGGGTTCCAGTCCTTTTAATATATCGTATAATCGTTCTGGTGTTTCTAATTGATGTTGCCAATAGTTTGTTAGGATTCCAAACACATCATATCCGTGAACACGGATTCCCATTTCGTGAGCCCATCTAACTTCCAATGAACCACCACCCATAAATGGACTAACGATTCGTTTTGGTCTTGGCCAGAACGGAATATAAGAACTTATGAAATCATACGCTCTTGATTTACCACCTGCGTATCTAATTGGTGTTCGCATTATAATTTAATAAAGTCGTCCTCAGTATATGAGTTAATAAACTCACTTCTCATATCTTCTGGAATGGCTTCCAACGAAGAATAATTTTGAATTTCTATTCCTTTTAAATCTTCATAGTCTTGAGCATTCTTAGTCTTCTTCAAGTCTATTGGTAATTTAATATATCGATGTTGTACTTCTGCTATTTTACCAGTACCGGCACATTTTCTTCTGATGTTTGGTATGGGTTTTGATTTTTTGTATCTTGGCATGTAACCTACTTTCGTTTTTTTTATTAGAGCGGTTACCAAGAGTTGAACTTGAACCTATTGACTGGTAGTCAATCGAACTGACATTATTCTATAACCGCAATAATACATATAATGAAAAAATCCCAAAATGTAATTTATTTTTCTATTGAAGAACTTTCTTCTATTTGGATTTCATTATAACCGGAATCAGGAACATCCCAGAATTGCATAACCAATTGTTCAATTCTATCTAATTTGTCGTCAATAGAATTTAATCGTTCTTGTAATGATGCCTCTTGTGATATATATTTGTTGTTTGGTCGTTCGTTAAATTCAGTGATTCTTAAACACTTTGAACATACACCGGCCTGATATCCATTGGGTTGTTTCGTAGTCAATCCACTCGGTTCAACACCACAACATTGTGAATCCAATTTCACGACGATGTCCTCGACAAAGTTAACGAGCAAAGTTTAAACGATTTTTCAAATACGCCGCTCACTTAACATTCATCTTTCGTTTGTCTTGATTGGTAAAATTATCAAAATATCGAGTTCGTTGTAATTGTTTATGAGCATTACCTAATTGTTTGGTCGGTGCAACATTAATCAAAAAGTATGGAGCATTGGAACGAGTCTTGACACCAGCAACTTCAAAGTCTTCATACGGAGAAAATATCATTGATTTTAAATAATCGGTTTGTGGATTCTTACGCAGTAAGTCGGTGATTTGTCGTTGTATAGTTTTTCGGGAAACCTCAGAATAATCAATAGTATGAGTATTGGGACATACAACAAGAGAAGAGTTCTTACCAGATAAAAGAAACGACTCCATAATGTCCATAAAACTACATTCGTGTGGATACCATATATCTAAATACAACTGCTCTTGACGGAGTTCTGTATCCAAATAAGGACATATCGGCATATTCCCGAACTCTTTTTTCGGAATGGTTAACCAGTGAAGATATTGGGATACTTTGTCAATGATGACATTCCTTGGTTCTGATATAGAGGGTGTGGAATTCGATATATAACTATGGTCTTGCATATCAATAAGTATAGAGGAGAATGATTAAACATCAATATATTTTTGCATCATTTAAAGTTATTATCCGCAACAACCAATCAAAGATTGGACTTAGCTCTTGTACCGATATGCTAATTTACCCTTCTTGATAAGAATAAAGGTATCATTAATTCCCATAGGGACTAATTTTTGCCATAATGGTTGAACGAGTCCGATTCGATAATAAAGCATACCAGGCACTGCGATTAACGATGAACCTCGGGGGTGTGCCCTACATCTATATTGCTGTAGTATATATCTACTTGCCTATACTTGATTTAATCAATTGAGTATTATTGTAGTTCTGATATTGTTGTTTACTCTATATACTCTGGCGAGAATCAGTCATTAGCGTTTACGCGTAAGTGCACCCGCATTATTTTGGATTCCCGAATTCGCTAAGCGTATGACATTTTGTCATACATTAGCCGCGAATGGCCGATAAGCAGTACTGAATAGGGTTTTCAAAGGGGGTTTTGAAGTGTATTGGAGCGATAATCCAAAAAATCTTTAGCGTTATTTTTGCGTATATATAGTAATTTACGAATAATTTTTGACAAAGTCAAGTCTTTTTTACTCTTTTTCTAAGATTTTTTGGAATTCTTCAAACGGCACATATGACAATTCGTCAGATTTTGGGATAGCTTGGGGTTGTGTTTCAGGAATTCCGGGTGTTGCCTCGTCGAGAGCTTGTCCTATTGGGGTATCTCTATGACGATACCAACCATTTTTCAGGGGTGCCAGTTCATATACGCAATTAAAACATAATACTCTTAGATTTTCTAACTTAGTGTTTTGAGTATTGCGGTCTAAAAAGTCCAGAATTAATGGTGGTTGTCTGGTTTGGGTATCCATATGTGAGAAATCCGCACTACAATTATTACATTTACACGCAATATATCCTTCACGAATACCTTTAGTCAGTAGTGTATCTTCTCTATACGGGTTAGGATTATCTCCCTCGAGAATCATTTTTAGGTCGTGTTTCAATTGCGAACCAACATTTCCTATTTTTCTTATACCTTTTGATGATTTTTTAGGGTTCCAGAGTCCGTGAAGTTTAGCGTATTTCTTAAAAGTATTTTTCGATACTCCCATATATAGTCCCGCTTGCCCCATTGATTGTGTGGATTTTATCGCTAATTCGATATTATGTTTGGTTAATGTCATTCCTTTTGAAGGGCGACCCGATTTTGCCATTTTGATACTCCTATCAGTGTTATTTATCCATATGACACGATGTCATAGGTACGCAGATGAATGTATTATATAAATGATATTGTAATTTAGATATTGATACACCTTATCTGTATCAATAAGTATAGATTATTTAGAAAAGTGGTTGATTAGGGAATAAAGTGGGTTAAAATACCTTAAATTCCCTTATTTGAATAAACTGATTAGATTTAATGAAATTAAGAACAATATTAGTAAAATTAGTCCTATTTCGTCATATTGTTCGAAAAAAGTATCTCCGTGAATAAACATTATAGTTCCTTTCCATTTTTAAACCATATGGTTTTCTTACGAGTTCTGAGTGGCTTTTGAATCATTTTTCTCCTCTTGGATAATTGAATTATCAAGTAAAAAATTAATATCAATAAAGTTATTATAATGTATTCCACCTTGATGATAAATATAATTCAAGGCATAAAAAACCCACCGATTAGGTGGTTATTTCATTGCGGATTCACCATCCAGAATCAACAAGTCCCATATATCAGAACCTATTTTCTTTCAGAAAATCATTAGCGTCTATCAATATATGCTAACTATATATAATATCAATCCAGTAATCAATATCGTTATCCATTGAGCAATTATCAGTGCTGTATATTCATCTTGTGATTTCATTTATCCACTCCTACGATATTCCACACCACTACTGAGAGTATCGATATATACAAGAGTATTACTATCGTTGTTGTTATCCAGTCCATTATCAACACTACCTTCTAAATTTACGATTTCTTATTATTCTTCTTGGCATTCTATCTCCTGTAATGCTCACATTAGTATACCAATGTCTTGAACAATAATTTCTTAATATCATCACTTTTTTTTTACTCCTTCATTTACCTTTGGTAAATCACTACTCTCTCTTGTTTATCTTTATCTCTTGTTATATAACTTAGCTCAATTGTCTTTGAGCTTACCCAAAATATTCCTATTTTCATTTTCCTTTTGGAAAATCAATTGATATTATCTCTATCGATTTCATCTAATTCAATATTGTGCAATTGTTCAAATGATTTATTCAATGCCCAGACCATTACTCCATATAATAAAAACCCACTCCAAAACAAAATCAATACAACATCCACTAATATCATTTGGATTCTCCGGACTTCGAACGTATCGCATCTATTGGACCACCGACTCCTCCGATGCCCGTTATCTTGGTTTTCTCGGAATAATCAATATCCGTATATAATTCGTGTAAAGGTTTTTTGCTCAATGTATATTTTGATTCAATTTTTTGGTTTTTTTGTTCTTCTCTCATTAACTTCTCTCTTTCTTGTAATTCTTCTCGGAATTCTATTTCGCTATCATCTAAATCGTATGAATCTTCCATTTGTCTAAATATTTGTGCTTCTTTTGTAGTGATATTGGTTTTACCACCATTCCATATCCCTTTCTTCTCGTCGGTCATTGTTATCCTTTGTAATTATGATTATCATTATGGATTTGAAATACTACCCAAGTCGTTATCATCA
>Ga0222716_10000230_pt1 | contig 46394 bp, 56 predicted proteins | sample C33_13DmetaG_FD_165044 | JGI IMG/M metagenome (GOLD analysis project Ga0222716, IMG submission 165044) | Estuarine water microbial communities from San Francisco Bay, California, United States - C33_13D | ecosystem: Environmental > Aquatic > Marine > Unclassified | place: USA: California... | reverse complement strand
GTTGATACACGAGTAACACAAAAGCCACAAATTATGATTACCAATGCCGATCGAATTGAATCTGTAGAGTTTGGGCTTGTTGAAGATGATACTGGTGATCTACAGTACAGTGCCCATCGTCATGATTATAAACGGTTTGAGAACGGTAATATGATTGATGGTGGTCGTGCTTATATCAGATGTGCGGCGAATAAAGTTAAACACTACGTTGTTCGCAATGGTGAAATGGTTGAGGTTGAAGTTGCTGATATCGAGGAGATTGAATAAATGTCTGATATGATAGATTACTATGAAGAAGTTTTACTTCTTCGGAAGAAGGTTGAGAAGTACGAGACTATGTTCAAACATGCAATGTCTGAAAAGTCTGGTCACTTTTTTATCTGTGGTGAAGCAGGTGAGAAGGATAGCATGGGTTTGCCTGAGAAGATTTTGGTTTGCCCAGCATACGGACTAGATGGTTTTGCATCTTATAAAAAGGATAGAGACTACTCTGCTCCTGGCTGGTGACTGTACGTGAGTTACCCCCAACGCCTTCTGGCATATGTCGGATTACAATGCCGATCATGGTACCGGACAAGAATTATTTATGCTGACCGTGCCAATGATCTTTCTGAAGGAGTAGAAGTTTATCATTCCATCTATACCTGAAGCTCAGAAAGCGAGCTTGAAGAAGCCCTAGACAAAGCACAGAGACGTGACTTTGGTTTATGGGGTGCTGACGAAGATTATTAAGGAGATAAAAAATGGACGTCAATACAATCAAACACATTCTAGAATTTCTATCAAGAGTAGATCTGAAGGGATCTGAAGCCCCCGCTTTTATGGCGGTTGTAGAAAAGCTTCGTGCTCACGCAGCTTCTCTTGACCTACCTGCGGAGCAAGCAGTCACATCTTCGTACATGCACGGCAAACACGAAGAAGATACGTTACCTGATGCATAGATACTACAAACTGATAATCTCTCGACCAACTGGGGGCGTTAATAACTACCCCTTTAACACGTTGATATCTTGTAAGACAAGCGCCAGGAAGATCGGCAAACCGGGAGATCGCATTATCATTTACGAGATCTTCGAAGATGAACAGAACACTCTGTACGATTATATAATGGAGGACTGGAAAGTAGATGGCTAAAGGAAAAAAATCTTCTGGAAAGCACTACGTTTCTAAAGGTGAACGTAGAAACACCAGCGCCGCAGTAACTAATGCGGTTAGAAAAGATGTAGACTTAATTACAAGAGCACTTTATAAACTGGATGCAACAAGTAAAAAGGATACATTCCGTGGGCCGAAAAAAGAAAACAATGCATGATGTGGTAGATAGATTTTTGAAATCTCCTGAATTTTTTAGGACAAAAGAAGGGACGCAGCACGATTATAGAAGGTTCTTGTCTGTTATGCTAGAAGACTTGGGAGAGATACCACTAAATGAGTTACGAAACTTTCATGCAAAACAGGCTTACGAAAACTGGTTGGTTCGTGGTACGCACTTAGCTAACCATGTTCTGACTGCATCCGTTAGAGCGTGGAACTACGCAGAGTCTATGGAAATGGTGGAGAGAAGCAACCCGTTTTCACATGTAAAACGTGTGGCCACAAAGCCGAGAAAGACTATGTGGACCAGAGAACAAGTGGCTCAATTTCTTGAGTACTGCTATAGTAAGTTTGAATTCCGTAATCTCGGACTCATCATTCAAATGGCATACGAGTGGGGTCAAAGACTAGGAGACATGCGGACGTTAACGTGGGACTCCCTAAACTTAGAGGATAAAAGAGTTGATATAGAACAATCTAAGAGGGGAGTTTCCGTTCACCTGCCAATCTCTGACGATCTTATTGCGATGCTTACGCAACAAAAAGAAGAGTTTGGATTTCAAAAGTGGGTAGTTCCACACACACAGCCAACACAGGGGGTATATCAACCGTATACCATGAAGTATCTTTCCACATTGGGAAGAAGGGTGTTGAAAGAAGCAGGGATACCATCACATCTTCGTATGTCGGATCTACGTAGAACAGCTACAACAGAAATGGTTGAAGCAGGTGTTGCATTGCCCCAAATTATGGCGGTGACTGGACACAGTAGCCCTCAATCCCTGGTTCCGTATATGAAAAATACGTACAACAGTGCGTTACATGCACTCACTGCTAGGAAAGGTAACGAGCAATGAAGAAAGAAGATCACTGGCTTTACTTGCAGGATGAGTTTCCCAGAATCGGCAGCGGATGGCGAAAGCTAGGTGTTGCCTACGGTAGAAAATGGGTATATCTTGAGTGTGAAGAACCGTCTGGCATCCGTACTAAGTACAAGGTTAAATATCCTAAGTGGAACGAGATAGTGGGTGACATGATGTCATTCTGGAAAAGGAACAAGGAGAAGTCGAGCGGTCGTTTCGATACCTTTACTGTTCGTAACGACACATGATGCGGAGTTACATAGACACACTAGACCTCTCGCTGGGTATGTCGATCAGGGATAATTGCCCTATGTGTGGAGGATACAAAACGCTATCCGTGTCTAACCTAGACGGGTTTGTTGTTTGGAACTGCTACAAAGCTAGGTGTAATAGTAGAGGGACAACGAAAGTAAATCTGTCTGTTGATGATATACGAAACAGGTTGCTCAGGAAGTCCGTTACCACCAGTACTTTTATTTTACCTGACCATTTCGTATCTGTAGATAGATCAGCCAAGGCAACCACATGGCTGACAGGTTGGGGCATAGAGCAGCACAAATCGCTTTTCCGCTACGATATTCTAGAACATAGGGTAGTGTTCCCTATTAAACACGGGGGCCAAATAGTTGACGCCACCGGTAGATCAATAGGTAACCGTGTGCCAAAGTGGAAACGGTATGGTAAGTCACCCTTGCCGTTTGTTCACGGCGGTGGTAGTGTTGCTGTGGTTGTGGAAGATTGTGTTAGTGCTGTTGTAGTAGGGACACAGGAGAGGGTAGGTGTATCTTTAATGGGTACATCATTATCAAATGATCATATGAAGTACCTATCTCAATACGACACGGTAATTATAGCTCTTGATCCTGACGCCATGACCAAGTCACTTTCTATAGCAAAAGACTTGCGGTTGTACGTGAACACCGTTAAAGTATTAAACTTAAACGACGACCTCAAGTACCGAAATTCTGATGATGTAGCTGCTTTGGAGAACATGTAATGGAACTGTCACTACTACGTAGCCTGATGAACAAAAACTTCTACGAAAACCACAGCGGAGATAGGTGCCCTGACAAGCTCTTCTCGAAAGACATACAGAAGATTAAGCACACTTTAGACAAGGCTATGTCACAATTCGACAGGGACTTTTCTCCTAACGAAATTGAAGCAGTGTTCATGGCAGAAAATCCAACCATGACAACTGCCAATAAAGATAAGTATCGCGTTATCTTTTCTAAACTAAACGACGAACTCCCTATGGGAAGGGACATTGCTGAATCCGTACTATCTAAACTTTTCCAACAAGCTATTGGTGAAGAGATAGCTAACTTAGGTTTTGAATGTGTCAACGGATCTGTCACAAGCCTACAACCTTTGCGTGATTTAGTTGATAGGTACGACGATAACTTTGTCCCACGTGTGTCTGTTGCTTGGGAGGACATTTCCTTTGAAAGGCTACTTGAAGCAGAAGAGAACAAGTACAGGTGGCGAATTAACCTAAGCTCGTTGGCGCAGAAGATTGAAGGAGTGAACGGCGGGCAACTAATAGAAGTTGGTGCCCGTCCAAACACAGGTAAGACATCTTTTCACGCTAGTCTCTTGGCTGGTAAGAACGGTTTCATTGAACAGGGTGCTAACTGTGTAGTACTTTTGAACGAAGAAGATTACGATAGAGTTATCGTGCGCTATCTAAATGCATCGTCTGACGCGAGCAGTAAGGACATTCTGAAAAACAAAGAAAAGTATTTTGAACACTGGCGTACTAGGCGTATGCCCTGGTTGAAAGTTAAGAATGCTTCTGACTACAACATGGCTTGGGTAGAGTCGGTGTGTAAGTACCATAAACCTGATGTAGTCGTGCTTGACATGGGAGATAAGTTTGCAGACTACACCACATCCACGATGCGTATTGATGAAATCTTAAAACGAAATGTCGTATACGCACGGCAGATTGCAAAGAAGTACAACTGCTGTATCTTTTATATGTCTCAACTATCCGCTGAAGCGGAGGGAAGAGTACAGTTAGACCAGTCAATGATGGAAGGATCAAAGACAGGTAAGGCAGCAGAAGCAGATTTAATGTTGTTACTTGCGCGAAATCCTGTTATAACCGGACAGGAAGAACAAGATAACTACAGATACGTGAACGTCGTTAAGAACAAATTAAATGGCTGGCACGGCATGGTAACTTGTGAATTCGATCACACGAAAGCCTTGTATACAGCGTAAGGAGATAACAATGGCAACTTTCTACACACCTACCAAAGACAAACATATATTTGCTCCGTTTGGACCGGCTATCGGGTACCTTAAACTATCGGATGAGTTGATTAACCTTTTGAATCGTCAGGTAGATAACCTAGATCAAGCAATAGGAACTACTCAAACGGTAGGAATGGAAGACTATTCACACAGTTTGGTTGGAAAAGTTAAAGAGGAACTTACTTTCAACGAAGATATGAAGGAGAAGTTTCTTGAGGAGACAAAACAATTTATTGCAGAATATGTAGCGTTCAGTGAAGTTAGAAATTCTCTAGGGCTGAGAACATTAAACACAGAAAAATTTAATTACGGTATTGAATTGGTGTCGGCTTGGGTTGTCCGGCAATTTGAAAACGAGTATAACCCGTTACACATTCATACACACTGCCGACTATCTTGTGTCGGTTATCTAAAATTACCAGAGGGTATTGACAAAGAATGGGAGGAAGACTACACTGACCATCACCCAAGTAATGGGCATATTCAATTTGCACACGGCACACCTAGCCACTGGTCAATGACCAACTTTATGGTTAAGCCGCAGGTAGGAGACTTCTATTTGTTCCCAGCAGATCTTTTTCACTGTGTCTATCCCTTTAGCACAGTAGGTGAACGTAGGAGCTTTAGTGCTAACTTAAACTTTGTAGAAACTGGAAAGGACACGTAACATGAGGATGGTACTCGACGTTGAGAACACGACAGTAACTCGGAACGGTACCTTGTATCTTGATCCTTTCGAGGAAGAAAATTCTTTAGTTATGGTGGGTATTCTTCCTGAGAACGAAGACCAGCAGGTGTTCGTGTTTGACCATTCCGATCTACCACCAACAGAAAACGGGCGTGAGAAACTTCAAAGATACCTGGATAAGACAACGCTTCTTATTGGCCATAACATCTCACACGATCTCATCTGGCTGTGGGAAACAGGGTTTATCTACGAAGGTAGTGTCTACGATACTATGATTGCAGAGTACATTTTTTTACGGGGACAGAAGGCTGGACTATCGCTAGGTGTATGCGCTGACCGATACGATCTAGAAACAAAGAAGGATGACACGCTAAAGAACTATCTAAAACAGGGTGTGTCTGTTCGGGATATTCCGGGTGAAGAATTGCGTGAGTATTTAATTGCTGACCTACGTGCAACCTGTCAGCTAGAAGAAGTGCAGCGCGAGCTTCTCTACACAGACGAATTACCCTCACTTGAAAACACACTTGTGCTCTCAAACGAGATGGCAAAGGCTCTTACCAGTATGTACCGGAGAGGCTTTCGCGTAGATCAAGGCGCACTTTACGATGTGCGTGAGCAGTTTGTACGCGAACGTCAGGAAATTACGGAGTACTTAGACACTAAAATTAAAGAGCTAATGGGAGATGTTCCAATTAATCTAGCTAGCCCTGAGCAATTGTCTACTGTCCTGTATAGCCGTAGACCTAAAGACAAAAAGGCTTGGGCTGAGATGGGACTGTCTAAAATTACGGAGAAAAATTTTAGTCAGATGGTGTCCAACCACACAGAACCCGTGTGGAAATCTTATTTACGTAAGTGTTTTACGTGCTCTGGCACGGGTAAGATTAGAAAAGTTAAAAAGAACGGAGAACTTTTTAAGAAAGAAACCAATTGTTCGGAGTGCCAAGGTAAAGGCTACACTGTTGTACAGGGGAACGCAATTGCTGGGCTGAAGATCAAGCCGCCCACAAGTAAGTTCTACTCATCCCACGGTTTTGTAACTGATAAAACATCTCTATCTTTTCTAGAACGGTCGGCAGTTAGGTATAAAAAAGATGAGGCAGCAGAGTTTCTGCGAAAGGTGCAGCGACTGTCTGCCTTGGACACCTATATCAATTCATTCGTGGATGGCATAGGCAAACATGTTAAAAGAGACGGGTTTCTGCATGTGCGACTCAACCAACACATGACATCTACTGGTAGACTTAGTGGTAAAGAACCAAACATGCAGAATATGCCGCGCGGCGGTACGTTTCCCGTTAAGAAAGTCTTCGTATCTAGATGGGAAGATGGGAAGATACTCGAAGCTGACTTTGCTCAACTAGAGTTTCGTACCGCCGCGTTTCTTTCTCAAGATGAGGTAGCTATGAAAGAAGTAAGCGAAGGGTTTGACGTGCATTCGTACACAGCAAGTGTTATAACGGAAGCGGGTCAGCCTACCTCACGCCAGGAAGCCAAAGCTCACACCTTCGCCCCTTTGTACGGGGCAACAGGGTACGGAAGGACTGCTGCGGAAGCCGCTTACTACAAACATTTCACAAAAAAGTACGAGGGCATTTCTAAATGGCATCAGGATCTGGCACGAGATGCCCTTAATAAGGGTGTTATTACTACACCTTCTGGTAGGCAGTTTTACTTTCCCGGTGTACAAAGGAGAATGAATGGTAGTGTGACGTACTTTACTCAGATTAAAAACTATCCTGTACAAAGTTTTGCTACCGCTGACATTGTACCCTTGGCATTTCTAGAGATAGACTCTATGCTAGGGAAACTAAAGTCATGCATTGTAAACACTGTACATGACAGTATCGTTGTTGATGTTCATCCACAGGAGGAAGAAAATGTCATAAAGATTATAGGCGTCGTAAACGAAACACTAACAGATGTAATTAATTTGCGATGGGGTATTGACTTCAATGTCCCTCTCATGCTAGAACCTAAAATCGGTATTAACTGGCTCGAACTTTCTGAAGCAGCCTAACTCAAAGGAGAAATAAAACATGACGAATCAAGTAGCAGTACTCGACACTAATAACTTTGACTCGCTTGCTAAGGTTATGGGTATGTCCGTAGAGGACGCCTCGAACAAGACACAGACGCTTCCACGTCTACGTATTTCCCACTCCAGCATCATGGGTGATACAGAGGTAAAGGGTAAGAAAGTTAGAATGGAAGTAGTACCTGCTGGAATGTATCGCTTTGAAGTACCAGAAGGACCAACCTACTACGCTTCTTCAATTAGTCTTCGCCCATTTGCTCAACGCTTTATGTACAAGCGTTTCATCAAGGGCGACGGCAACAACCCCAACAGGTTTGTCAAGACTGTGATGTCGGATAATCTTAACAAGGATCTAAAGGACAATGCTGGTGGTTTCAATTGTGGAAAGCCAGGCGGTTGGGTTAAAGACTTTAAGGCTCTTCCTGCTTCCACACAGGATCTAATCCGACAGATCAAGCGTACACGAGTAGTGTTTGGTTCTGTCTTATTAAACGACGTTCTCGATGAGAAGGGAGATCCTGTAGATAACGTCAACCATCAAGCCTGTATTTGGGAGATTGAGAACCGCACAGCGTACAAGGAAATTGGAGACGTATTCTCTTCCTTCTCACGTAAGAAGAGGTTGCCTATCCAGCACAGTGTAGAGCTATCGACCACGGATGTACAATTACCCAACGGTAATTCTTACTATGTACCCGTGTCATCAGTCGATATGGACACGTCACATTCAATTACCAAGGAAGATCAAGATACCTTCTCCATGTTCATGGATTGGATTGACGGGTACAATCGGTATATCCTAAAAGCCTGGGCAGAAAACAATTCTCAGGACGATAGTTATGATGATGCGGACACAGCATTAGCAGGTGAGATTTCTAATGTCTTTTCTGAAGACACAGAGGAGGTGCCCGTATAATGAAGCATCCCGTTGAACTGGCGTTGGTGCAGTACATGGAAGATGCTGCCTCTGGTAAGTCTTCTATCTCTGACACTACAATTGAACGCATAGCCAAGGAAGTGTCTGAGGCTGTACAACGCCAGTTCGGGGGGAAGTCCGACAGAAAGACTTTCGGTTTACGTATGTCAAATATCGGACGACCTTCCTGTCAACTTTGGTGGTACAAAAATGCACCTGATAAAGCTACTCCGCCTCCGTATAACTTTGTTATGAACATGTTACTAGGGGACATCGTTGAGACTGTGTTTAAAGCTCTGCTTACAGAAGCGGGTGTAGAATATCAAGACAACGCCAGTGTCGAGCTTGAACTTGGAGACACGAAGATCTCTGGTACCTATGACATCGTAATTGACGGAAAGGTTGATGACATTAAGTCAGCGTCTAACTGGTCCTACAAAAACAAGTTTGAGTCGTTCGAGACACTTAATCAAGGCGACTCATTCGGTTACGTAGGCCAGTTAGTTGGCTATGCAGAAGCATCTGGCTACGATGTCGGAGGTTGGTGGGTAGTTAGTAAAGCCTCTGGGGAATTTAAATACGTTCCTGCGGATGGTGTTAACACTATGGAGGTTATGCACAAGCTCAAAAGTACGGCCAAGAAGATACACAACAACGAACTGGTTCGAGAGTATGAGCCTGAGCCTGAAACCTTCAATGGTAAGATCACGGGTAATATGGTGTTAAACAATAGCTGTTCTTTCTGTTCTTTTAAGAAGTCCTGCTGGCCATCACTTGTTACACTACCGTCCGTGTTCTCTAAGGCTAAAAATCCCAAGATGGTAGATTACCTTAAAGTTGTTAAAACTATTGACACTTAACGGTACATTTACTATATGTACAACCTTGCCGCTGTTAACGGCAACATTTCTGTAACAGAAAGGAATAGACCTATGACAGAAGACGAACAAAATGAGATGGAAGAATTACAAAATTCAATCCGTGCAATGGAAGGAGAGCTTCGTGCAGCTAAAAATAGGTACCGAGAGTTGAAGACGGCACGTCTGCGTGTAGCTTTTGAGTCTAAACGAGAAGCTGAAAAAGCTCTACAAGGTGAACTACGGGCTATGGGATTAGGAGGGTACTCTGCGTATCAAACACCTACCTTCCCTTCCACATTCCTATGGCGTAGCCTAGCGTAATGCGATACTCCTTTTCGGCAGTAGCTAAAAAGTATGGATTTAGATCCGGTCTAGAGCACAGACTCTCTCAGTACTTAACAGAGTTAGAAGTTCCCTACACGTACGAGGCAGTAAAAATTGAGTGGGAGGACTTGGCATACCGTACCTATACCCCTGACTTTATTCTCCAGAACGGAATACTAGTGGAGACCAAGGGACTTTTTACTACTGCCGATAGGAGAAAGCATCTTATTATTAAGAACCAACATCCTGCTATTGATTTAAGATTTGTTTTTGAAAACAGTCGCAGGAAGATACGTAAGGGTGCTAAGAGTACGTATGGAGACTGGTGCCACAAACACGGATTTAAATACGCAGATAAAGTAGTTCCAGATGAGTGGTTAAATGAAGACAAGGGTAAGCACGTTGTGTATCCTTCCTTCGTTCCTTACAAAGCTAAAAAGAAAGAGAGGCGAAATGGAAGATAGACTAGCCCCAAGACCAGAAGACTTTACCATACGAATACGTCCAGGTTTACAGGGATCACAGTGGGATGGTACAGTTTCTATAGATGTTGCGTGGAAGGAAAGCAACCCGTTAGATGACGACGACTTCAACCAGATAATGCATCTTACACAGATGGTATGCTCGTCCGTTCCACTTATGGAGTGTGACGATGCGCTAGCTAAAATGATGGCTGACTATGTAGAGACTCACTACGTAGCTGAAGAACCTACGTCTAACAAACTAGAAGTAGTATCGCGAGAAAGTAACGTAGTTAAGTTAAACTTTGGGAGTGGCCAGAATGCCAAAAGATGATATGGTTAATAGTCCACCTCACTACAATCAAGCAGGTATAGAGTGCATTGCCGCAATAGCAGCAGCTACGAATGAGGGTTACCAATTCTACTTGCAAGGTAATGTGATTAAATATATTTGGCGTTACCGATACAAGAATGGAGTAGAAGATCTACATAAAGCGCAGTGGTATCTGCAAGAATTAATAACATGTCTAGAAAAAACAACTTAGAAAGTTATCACTGCGTAATACGGGCAGTAGTTGACCGCGACGTGTTTCACGTCCCCGTTGACGGGGATTGTCGTGAAGATCTACATGAAATCTTAGTAGATATGCTACATGAAATAGATGGAATTGAACTGCGGACAATTCGTATTGTTAGGAAAGGAAATTAATAAATGTTTAAATCAAATAGAAACCCCATGTTTCGCAGTAAATTTTCAGAGGATATTTTTAATCTAAAATATTCTCATGCCGGTTGCGATACATGGCAGCAATTGGCTAGCGTTCTAGTCAAGGATGTCTGTGGCAATCTTCGTGACGATGAAGAGAACCTGATGTCTGTTTCAGAACAACTTCAACTTACTGAGTATATTAAGGATTTAAAGTTCGTACCGGGGGGACGCTACCTGTACTATGCTGGTCGTAAGAATCGATTCTATAACAACTGCTTCCTGCTAAAGGCTGAAGAGGATACACGGGAGGACTGGGCTAACCTGTCTTGGAAGACCGAGTCTTGTCTTATGACCGGCGGTGGTATCGGCGTAGACTACAGCGTATACCGAGAGTCTGGCCGTACTTTAACTGGTACTGGTGGTGTTGCGAGCGGACCTATCCCTAAGATGCAAATGATCAATGAGATCGGTCGTCGTGTAATGCAGGGAGGTTCTCGTCGGAGCGCCATCTACGCCTCACTAAACTGGAAGCATAATGATATCCCAACCTTCTTAGCTGCTAAGGATTGGGATAAAATTCCTGTGGGGGATACCGGGTATACGGTAAAACAGATAAAGGAGCAGGACTTTAATTTTGCTGCCCCCCTTGACATGACTAACATTAGTGTTAATTATGATACCGAATGGCTTCTGAATTATTGGAAGACAGGTTCTGTGGGTGAGGTGTTCTTAAAGAATGTAGAACAGGCTCTTAGTTCCGCCGAACCTGGATTTAGTTTTAACTTTATGGAAAATGAAAATGAAACACTCCGTAACGCTTGCACTGAAGTTACTTCTGCTGACGACAGCGATGTTTGCAATCTGGGCAGCATCAATTTGGGTCGTATTGAATCGGTCAGGGAGCTTGCCGATGTAGTTGAATTGGGAACAAAGTTTCTTATTTGTGGAACACTTCGAGCACAGTTACCTTACAAAAAGGTATACAGTGTTCGAGCCAAGAACAGGCGTCTTGGACTTGGGGTAATGGGCTTACATGAATGGTTAATCAAACGTGGATCACAGTACGAAGTGACGCCAGAACTGCACCGCTGGCTTTCTATTTACAGGGGAGTTTCTGATGCTACGTCTAGAAGTTTTGCAGATGCTCTTTCCGTTTCGCGTCCAGTAGCGACACGGGCAATTGCTCCGACAGGTAGCATTGGAATTCTAGCAGGTACGACTACAGGAGTTGAACCACTGTTTGCAGTAGCCTATCGGCGTAGATACCTAACGAATGGAACAAGATGGAAATACCAATACGTGGTTGATAGTGCCGCACAAGAGTTGATTGATGTGTATGGAGTAAAACCGGAGTCGATTGAGTCAGCACTTGATCTAGCACCGGACTATGAGAGGCGCATTAAGTTTCAAGCTGATGTCCAGGATTATGTTGACATGTCTATCAGCAGCACTATTAATCTTCCAGAGTGGGGAAGCAAGACCAACAACCCGGATACAGTAAAAGATTTCGCCAACACACTGGCAAAGTACGCGCACCGGTTACGTGGGTTTACTTGTTACCCTGATGGAGCACGAGGAGGTCAACCTCTCACTGTCGTACCTTACGAAGAAGCGGTTGAAAAGTTAGGTGAAGAGTTTGAAGAACACGTAACGTCACATGACATTTGTGACATTAGTGGCGGCGGTACGTGCGGGTCTTAACACTGCAAGAAGGAGAACAACCATGGCTAAAATTGAAGTTTCAATTGACATTCAAGGTTACGAGACAGAAGAATACACAGAGGATCTCGAATTTATCTACGAAGAATACGTAGCACCTCCAGTAGATATTAGCAAAGTAATTAACGATGCTATGGAAGCAGCTAAAGTAAACTGGCCAGGCGCACACAGCTACGAACTAGCCTCTGTGAAGGAGTATTGGAGTGCCCATTAAATACAAACCAATGCCTATGAGAAAGGACGAGTACGAGGCTCTTAAAATTACAGTGGAGTACAACTGGCCACAGGAAGTTAAACACTGGAACAGAATCGGACAACCTACAGAAGGACACATCTACAATTCACTAGATGTGCTTAGAGGTTATATTAAAAAGTGTGAAGTTCTTGTAGAGGAAAGAGGTACAGATGTGGCAACTGAACCTGTTTGAAGAAGACAACGGAGAGTTAGGTGGAGGAGAAGGAAAGGTCTGCTCTAAGTGTTCCCTATATCTTCCGCTTTCTAGTTTCACACTAAGTAATGGGGGTAACTACTTGCGACCGGAATGTAGATCGTGTAATATGGAGTTAGCTAAAGTCAGGAAGCGTCTTAGAAAGCTACACGGCGCACCCCCATCTGGGTACGTATGCCCGATCTGCAATAAGAATGAGGAAGAAGTTAAAGGATTAGGTAATACAAAAAATTCTAGCTGGGTTATCGACCATGACCATGCAACAGAACAATTTAGAGGATGGTTATGTCATAAATGCAATCGTGCTTTGGGCGGCTTCAATGACGACGTAGACACATTACTTAGAGCTATAAACTATTTAGAGCTGGAGATGATTACTGATGAAAGCTGAACTAGTAGATTGTATGGGTAGTGACTTGACGGTGGTTAATGCAGCTAGAGTTAGTTTTAATAAGGAGTCTCATTTCAAATACACTGAAATGGGCGAGCATCTGGAAGATAGAGATGCTAAACTTATTAAATATCTAGCCGACAATAAACACTTTACACCGTTCACGCACTGTACTATAACGATGCGAGAGAAGGTACCTATCTTTGTAGCTAGGCAAAGGTTCAAACACCAAATCGGATTCAGTTATAATGAAGTTAGCAGACGGTACGTTGATGATGACCCAGAATTTTATTTTCCTGAGACATGGCGAGCTAGGGCTATGGATAAAAAGCAAGGGTCGTCAGAAGAGACAGTCGATATCAACCCGCCAACACAGAACGGGAGAGCACTTATTGACGACTATGAGATTGCAGTCCGCAAATGCTTATGGACGTATCAACAACTACTTAGGAAGGGAGTGTGTCCTGAACAAGCCAGAATGGTATTACCTCAGTCTGCATATACAGAGTACTACGTAACCGGATCTCTGTACGCGTGGGCCAGGGCGTATAACTTACGATCAGACGATCACGCACAAAAAGAAATACGCGACCTAGCTTCAATGTGGGATAATATTATAGTTATGCACTTCCCTGAAAGCTGGCTTGCATTGACGGGAGGGGAGTGCTATGCTAACGGTTCAATTAGTTAGTTTGGCAATACTCTTATTGGTAATTAGCTTTAGCTAAGGGAGATTTATTAGCAATGAAAAGGTTAGGGAAAAATGATGCACCACTACGGATACAATATGAAAAGGGCAGGACTGCGTTTGTTCTGGGAAACATTAATCCTCCCTATAAACTTAACTCTATGCAATATAGAGAATGGCTTCGTGGCTTCAACGCAGCGTATTTCGAGAATCTGGAAGGACCACAAAGTGAGACAAAAAATTAAGCTTAAACAACAGGCAGACACTTGGTTAAAGGAGAAGTACGGTATGTTAACATTTGACGACTATCAAGAAACAGCACGTAAGACTGCTGTGTACCCCTCAAATTACAAGCTCACATATCCAGCACTAGGTCTAGTTGGAGAAGCTGGAGAGGTAGCTAATAAGATTAAAAAGATTATTCGAGATGGAGAAACAAAGATGCCACCTGACTGGAAGGATCAAGTGGCATCTGAGATTGGAGACGTGTTATGGTATTGCGCTGCACTGGCCAGTGACCTTGACATTTCTCTAGGTCGTATAGCGGGGCAGAACAGGGCTAAACTAGAAGAGAGGATGCAGAACAACAAGATCCATGGTAGCGGTGATAAGAGGTAGTCTTAGTCTTTCTTACGGCTCAAAACTTTTCATTGCTTTGTTTATGACCATTAGTGCAGTTATATCCTTTGCAGAGGATAGGTCGGGTTCTTTCTCTCTAAGGTTATTAAACACAACCCTTGCTTGACGCCTTTCTGCCAGGGGCAGTCTTGTATAAGACTCTAGTTGTATCTGGTACATTCCTTCTGGATCTACGTTTTTAATTTTTTCTTTAATATCTTCAATGGCATTGGTGACGCGCGTACTCAGTGTTTCTACTTTATCTGGAACTCCAGTTAGTCTACCTTGCAGCTTTTGATATTCATTCTTGTCGGTTTTTCCTGCTGCAATAATAGCCGCTTCCCCTGCCATCGCTTTAAGTACATTAACATTTGCGAATACAATCGGCGCAATAACTTGACGCAAGTCCCCTTCATCGGGGTATGTCTTTCTGAATCCTTCCTCTACTTTTTTGAGAGAAGACACAATGCTCGGGTATGCCTTATAAAGGAATGTATTTTCTTTTATACGAAAATTTGGGTATTTATTTTGGCTACCTGCTCGATATTCTGAAATGCCAAATTTAGTTAAGAAGTTTGCTACTTCATTTTTTTCTTTACTATCCCTTAGAGTAACACCAACAAGTCTCGAACCAGCAGGTGACTTTTCTAAGTTACCGTAGAACGGACTTACCTTTTGGGGAAACTTCGCCTCCTGTTCTGGTGACATGTATATTCTTGCCGCCGTTCTTTCTTTTACGTTTTGCACCTGACTTTTAGTAGGATCAGGCGGAAAAGATTTGTCCCTTTGCTCGTCACCACGATAACCCAATAGCTGTTCCAGTTGCTCCGACTGGCGTGATAGCGCACCAAAAGAACCAAGATAACTGGCAGCAAATTTACTAACAGCGTCCTTAACTTTCGAGTTTTCTAGGCCGTCGTTATCTTTAAAAATTGCATCTCTAAGTGCAAAGAGTACTTCACCACCACCTGAAGCTCTTAGGCTAGGTAGCGCAAATGTTTTAAGAATTTCGTCAGGATCAGAGCCTATCCACGTGTCATATGTATCATTCTTAATATGCTTAATGGCGCTAGCCGTCCATGATAGTGGCCGTAACGGCCAAACAGCAGTAATGTCAACCGATTTATCTGACCCAGGTAGCTCAATGGACGTGTAATCAACGTCAGAATCTGTTTCATCGTAGTATTTATACAGAGCGTAAACGCCACCCAACGTCACAAGATTACGGCTAATGTTCCTCCGGTCTTGAGCAGTAAGATCCTTGATGCTTGCACCCGGTGTAAACAGTTTTCTACGAGCAACAAGTCCTATACCTGCGGAATTCTCTGCTAAAAATTCAACAGTTAGAGCAAGGAACCGTGGAAACTCGTATGCCAATGTACCGCCAGTCCGTGCCCACCAATCTGCCGCAGTTGCAAGAGCATTGTTTTCGGGCCTACTAGAATACGACGCTTGCATACCTTTAAGTACACTATCAGAAATAATTTCTTCAAAACGAGGGGCCTTTTCTGGCACTAGGTCTGAAGAATTGTTCAATAGATCCGACAACCTACCTTCATCTAGTAACTTTAATAAGTCCTGTTTGTAGTTTGCTTTAACTAATCTTTCCATTTCTGCAAGAGTAAAGCCACGCCGGATAATCTGCTCTTGAAATTTATTAGGTATATTGAGTGCATCAACAAATAATTCAGCCTCAGTCAGTACTTTATCTACGCCCTTGCCTAATGCAGAGGTAGGTTCTACACGAACATTGTTTCTAATTTCATTTAGGTTGTCTGTTAAGTGGCTAAACTCTTTTGCAAACTGCGGTCTGTTTAGTATTAAATCAATGTAATCTGAAGCAACTTTAGGATTATTCAAGACCCAGTTAAAGGAAGCAAAATTTTTCTTATAAGTATCAGGAGTAACCAGCCCTTTAAAGGCGGAACCAACACCATCTGTTTTTAAGTTAATTAATGCTGTGTCAATTATATTTGCAAGAGAATCCGTTGGTAACCTGTACACACCGCTTTGAAAGTTTCTTGAAGCAGTAGCTACAGCAGACACAAGAATACCTCGCCTGACATTTTCGAGCCGCCGTAGGTTAGCTCCAAAAAAAGACTTTGTATCTGCCAGATCATCTGGCTCTACTGCTACACTTCTTCTGGTACCTTTACGAAGTTGAGAAAGACGATTAAGTATACGACCCGCTTCAGATCCTGATGCAATAGTACCAGCAAGAACGTCTTGCCAAGATAACTGATATTTAGAAAATGCATCTTGAATAGCACGATGTGGAACAACATCTGGTTCTAAAAATAATAAATCGCCAAGGCTATCAATAACAGGCTTCTTTGGGTTTATAATTTTTACGCCAGCCTGTTCGAGATCAGAAACTACAGCGACCAGTTTGTCTACCGTCTCTGGTTTGTACAGAGCTTCTACTTCTTCAGGTAAAGGCGTGTCTACTTTTATTTCAAGTAGTTCTTTTGTGTCTTCCCTAAGCACCTTTGGATCTAGCCTAGGCTTCTTTTCACTTCCTGTGACCAGATCTAATCTGGGAACCTGTCCCCTATTACCTATCCTAGACGACATTTCTGCAATTTCTTCCAGCACCCGTTGTTTAAGTTTCGGGTTGTTGCTAGCAATTGCCTTGGCTGCTTCTTCTGCTCTTTCAACGGCGGCTCTTTGTGCTTCTATAGCCTGTCTAACACGAGTAAGAGGTGCTGTACTTCCAGCAGCAGTATCAGCAGCAGTATCGGCTACCTTTCCTAGACTCTTGACTGCGCCCTTGCCCACGGACCCAACGGCGGTCGGGGGAAAAGCAGCCGCTATAGGGTCTACAAGTTCAAACAAAGCAGACGCATCTCTAGCTAGTTGCTTACCCGCTGTTTCAGGATCATCTTTCGTATTCAGAAAAGTCTTAACACCATCTGGAAGAAAGTTTTCTACTCTTGGGTTATTACCAATAAAGCTATTTAAAGTATCTTTAACATTATTTATTGTTTCTTGAGTGCTTTGTCCTGTTCGTTCTACACCATAAAGTGTTGTCGCTTGAAGTTCTTTTATCAAACCGCCTAGCCGTACAAGATTTTCAGTAGCACCTTGTCCCATACCAGTAGCGTCAGCACCTTCTAATACGGCTCTAAGAAAAGGACTTTCCTCCCAAGAGATATTATTCAAAACCTCTGTATAATCTAATTCACCCTTGCCAATCTGATCCGCTACATTACTCATGGCGGCTGCTTCTTTGTTCAGCCGATCCTCACGCCGAGCAGCGAGCCGAGCAGCTCTTTCTCCAGGAGTTTCTTCAATGGTAGGCGAAAACTTCTGCATCCACCACGGCGTTCCGTCGACGGGAGGCGCAGGAACACGTTCAGGAGTACCTTTGACGTTAGTCTCTCCTTCGACGGGAGGCGCAGGAACACGTTCAGGAGTACCTTTGACGTTAGTCTCTCCTTCGACGGGAGGCGCAGTAGAACTAAGGTCCCTTGTAATTGTAAAGGGACGATTCCGAGGTGATGCTACGGGTGAGGTAGAGGAAATATCAACCATTACGAGGTCGGTCCCTCCGAAATATATTTTGCAAGAGGGCTACTAGGATCTATGAGATTTCCCTGAGTACCTGTATAGGAAGGAAAAATATCTTTACCTTCCTGAACCATATTAACCTTAAACTTAACTTCCTTTCCGCCAAAAAAAGTTTTATAAGTTTTTTGTTCGTCCAAGTACATATCGATATTATCTATAGTCGAGATTCCACTTAGATAAACTTGTGAAAGATAATTTTTAAGACTGTTTGAAGTTGAAATAGCTAAAGCATTAAATTGCTCTTCAAGATAACTTTTATTACCGTCGGATACCCCTTCTAGTTTCTTGGCTATAAAATCATTAGTTACTGTAACGCTATTAACTAGATTAGAAACAGCCTCTCGTGTTGCCATTTCATTTTCTATAACTTTTCTTTTAAAAAATTCATTATTATCGGTACCCTCCGCGTATTCATTAGCCACAGAATTTGAAAGCTGAATCATTCGGCTATAAGCAGTAGCTTCATTTCTAAACACGGGAAAAACTTTTGCCATCGTCTTATATGTATCAGTATTAAGAGGAGTGCCGCCTTTTAAAAGCTCGTCTATCGTCGCTCCATCTAGTACGCTTCTTGCATCTGCGTCATAAATTATTGCATTTGCTGCCATATTAAATTTCTTGTTTGCATTTACTTGATCAAACATTTTAGAATACACTGTTAGACCATACGAGACAGACTCCTTTCCTAGCGTCTTATCTGTACGCGCATTCAGTTTTTGAATCTTGTCTAGCATCTCTTGTGCCATTTTTATTTCTTCTTCAGAAGCATTTGGATCTTGAAGTTTTACTAAGCTCTCTGCTTGAAGACCACTTACAGTAGGCCGTGCCTCTGGTTTTTTAGGTATTGGTGGAAGTGCTACAGTACCTGTGTTCTGATTGTATGAAAGATCCCAGACTTGAGAACCAGACATGTCATACATGTCAACTGAATCTATAAATACCTTCTGCTGCTCTCTAGTAAGAGTGCTCCATGCTTGAGAATTTATCCCGTTTACACGCGCAAAAGCTAGGGATGCTCTTTCAGCTTCTTCTTCTTTCCTTAAGCGTTCACTTTCTTCTTTTTTTTGTGCAAGTGCGATTTTCTTTTCAAAGTCCTCTACTTGCCACGCACGGTCACGTTTAGCGATACGCTCTTCTCTCGCCGCTAAGTCTCTTTGCTTTTGTTTTTCTTCAATGACATCTGAAAAAGAACCAGCGGCTATTCCTAGCCCTTGAAAAAAAGATACCATTTAAATTCTCCTAGCCATCAAGCCGCCTGGAAGAGTATTATCCGCAGACATTTCTTCTTGGTCTGTATCATCTACTTGTTCTTCTACAAAGTCAGAGGAACTATCTAAACTTAATGAATTTTTAATTTCTTCTTTAATGTCCATGTCTAGTTTTCTTGCAATTTTTGCCTTCCTTACATCAGACAGTTGAACTTTAAATTTCTCATCTTCGGTTCCAATAAAGTAATCTACGTTTGAAAGTTCCGCCATTGTTATTAAAATCTCAATGATAACAGGAAGACAAAGAAGTCCAACATCTACAGTATGTTTACCTGTCATAACAGAACCTAGCTGCAAGCTATTAGCGATAGCAGTTAACGGTATTTTCATCTCGATAACATCTAAAAGATCGCTGGTATAATCTTCGTTTAATAGCAATTGCATATAATAGTTAACGGCTTCCTCTACCGTTGGGTACTGTGGAGGTCTTTGCCATACATTATTTTCTAGGTTAGAGGTTAAACTCTGCCCCGGAATAGGGGCATTAAAATTTTCTCTGTCAACCATTGTTTTTTAAACTTTCTCTGTACTCACGTAATTCCTTCATTACGGAAATAACATAGTTCATCGGGGAATATTCATCCCCTTTAGTATTTTTATTTTTACGTTTAAGCAAACTGTCTTGCATAGAACGTAAGGGCATAGATCTAGGGTTAGAAAGTTCTCTATCTAACTTTTTATAAATTTCTGCCGCTGCATCTTTCATTACACTCATTTGCCAAGCCCCAAAAAGCTGCCGATAATAGAATCTTTACCAGCACTAACAATAGTCCCAAGAAGTGCTCCGTATCCCGCTAAACTGCTAGAATCCGTAGCGTCATCAGATAAAGAAAGTCTAGTATTTGACTCTAGTTGGGCGATTGCTAGTCTATTTGCCCTGTCAGCTATATTGTCTGCGGTTGTGTTAGCAAAGTCAATTTGATCTGCATAAAGTTGCCACAAATCGTTGTACGCATCATTTGAAATTCCAAGTAAATTTTGAGCATTAATTTCATTAGTGCGGTTAACGGCAGCAGTATCCGCAGTAGCAACACTTCTACGCCACACGGCATTGGCTTGATCAATTGCGAGTCTGTTGGTAGCGTTAAACTGATCACGTTGGTTAGCTAGTTCTTCGTTAAATCGAGAAACAGTATTTGCTTCTCCCGTGTTAAACTGATTGATTGCATTAGCTTGTGTTGCGTTAAACTGGCGAACCTGCTGAGATAAACTATCGTAAAATTGTGTTACCTGATTTTCAGTTGTAGCGTTAAACTGCGCTGCTGTGTTAAGAGCAGCCTGATCGGAAAACAATGATGCTACAATTTGCTGTGTTTTAAATAATTCAGTAGCCTGTGCATTACTGACGTTAGTTAAATCCGCTTGCAAAAATGCTTGTGCACTTTGAACAGCCGCCTGTTGGCGATTAGAAAGACTTTGACTCTCCAACTGTGCCAGAGAAGCAGCTTCTGCTAACACAATAGCCTGTCTATTTGTAAGACTCTGCAAGTTAATTGTATTAGCAATTCGACTATTTTCTAACTGCACTTGTTGCTCTGCGGAAAAGTTTAAATTAGCAACGTCAGAAATCTTAGCAGCATTTTGTACACGAGTTTGAAATGCCTGATCAAATTCTTGCCCAATAAAAGTTGCTCTTTGTTGGGCAGCTAACATAGCACGAGCTTGTCTGTTAGATAAATTTTGTGCCTCAAATTGAGCGAAGATAGAAGCGTCAGCTTGTGCGACAGGAAGTGCTGCTTCTAGCGCAGCCTGAACAATAGCTTGTCCAGCCATAGAGGAAGCACCTAAGCCTCTCTGTGCCATAACACTTTGAGCAGCACGGATAGCTCCTGCGGCCCATGAAGGTGGGTTAGCAGCGTTAAATCCTGCTGTTAGCTCCTCTAGTTGTCCCTGTACAGTAGCCTTTTCAGAAGGAGAAGCTGTAGCTGCTTGCACTTGCTCCGTAAAAGCAGCAGCCGTCGCCGCGTCAGCACTACCGGTAATAAGTTCGCCATCTTGAAGACTACGTTGCACAGGGCTATCCATCAAAATACCCTGTCCTTGTTCGGCTTGAAGTTCTCCGACTTTACTTTGATTTAATTCTTGTGCCGCAACAAGGGACTGAGGTGATACAGACATTTGTTGTGCTTGCATCTGATCAACAGCTTGAGTAACATTACTAGCAGCAGTAGTTGTTTGTGCAACAGAGGCAGAAGTACTTGGAAGCTCAGTAGCGGTAGCCAAAGCAGCAGTAGTAGCAGCAGCCGTTCTATCTTCTGATACCTGACCAGTTAAAGGAGAAATAAATTGATCTTGAGATAAAGGAATAGTAGCAGTTTGAGTTGCTGTTCCTGGCGGTAAACTGGGGGTTAACAAGCGTTGTTCTGCTATACCTTCAATGCCGCTTTCTTGAGCAACACTTTGTTTACTGTAGTTACCACTTTCAAAGTTATTTACTAAGGTATCTAGTGTAGCCTGTGCGCCTGGGTTTTGTTTTACATACTCATTAAAGAATGTACCAAATTCTCCCTGACCAAATCCTCCTGTGTAGTTAAAAGCACTACGAAGTAGTTGGTGCAATTTAGGTTTGCCGAAATCAATTTCTTCTTGAGAGTATTGCCGTTCATCTATTCGGGGCAGATAAACATCAGGTTGACCTTCCCCAGTATACTTAGGCTGAAGATCTGGAACAGGAGTACCGTTATTTTTTAATTCTTCATTTACAAGAGTATCAATATCACCCCTTAGATAAAGAGATGCTCCCCCTGGATTAGCAGAGTTGTATCGATTCCAGTATTCATTTTGTTGATCCTGTGACAGACTATTTACGTATGCTCCAATAGCACCTGCCCCAAACGCATTTGGAAATCCTGCTTGTCTATGCCTCCATCTAGCAATAAGTTGATTAGGATCTGCTCTTAAACTTTCTACTGACTGAGCATCTGAGCTACCAGTATTTACAAGGCTGGGATCGATAGCTGTGCCATCTCCTGTTAAAACACTATTTGGAAGCCCGTTACCACTGCTATCAGTAAGTCCAGGTTGTCCAAATTTTTCTAATAGAAAGTTGCCGTATCCACCGGAACCAAAGCTTCCTGTATATCCCAGCGCCCTAGCTTTAAAACGATCAGTTAGCACTTCAGCAGGAATAGTACCTGGATCAGTGTACTGTCCCCCAAGCAAATCGGTACGCACGGTAGTTTTATCTTCAGTTAAATAATCAGGAGTTAGTCCACGATAAAGAGAGCCACTGTACTCTCCAAAACCTCCTTCACCAAAATCACCGGTATACCCTAAGTTTCTAGCGGCTAACCTTTGCTGTAAAATTTCCGGTGTAATGTTTGATTCATTGTATTCACCACCCAATAAATCTGATCTAATTTTTCCGGTAAGCGGATCTACATAGTCTTTAGTATAAAGATTAACTGATGACGGTACGGATAGAGTAGGTGTTCCTTGTTCTGGGGTACCTAACGGCACATTAGAAGCAGTACCCGTGCTTGGTATTGGTGCTTGAGTGGGAGGGGTATATGTACTAGGAACAGAAGAAGATGCAGGAGCTACATAATTAGGAGTTAGTGACGACACTTCAGAAGGTTGAGCAGGTTGAGTAGTTTGAGCAGCTTGAGCAGGTTGAGTAGTTTGAGTAGTTTGAGCAGCTTGAGCAGCTTGAACAGCAGGAGTTAAGGGTTGGTCTAGTGTTCTTTTTGAAGAGGCAAACGGAGATCCTTTTGTCGCTAAAGAATCCGTATCTGTTACTACGCCTCCTTCAGCCATATAAATAGCTTTGGTTACATAATCGTTCATCATACCTTGTTTATTAGGGTTATTAATTAAATAATCATTAAAAGATTTTAGATTTTTTTCGTTACTAATATCTTCGTTAAAACCCATAGAAGTTGCGATCTTTTGCATACCTTCTGGTTTAAATCCTCCAAATAATGTAGCCATTAATGTACACCTTTATTTAGTACTTTATCTAATTTATCTTCAACTCTGTGTAGTGCATCCATTACACGCGTCATGTCATCCCGCAATTCGTGCTTCGTGGCATACTCTTCCCGTGTACGTCCTAAAAGAATATCGATACGTTTGAGCTCTGCTATAAGGGATCTGAATGCCCACAAGGCTGGAGCTATAACTAATGTTAAAAGGACGTTCCAAAATACTACCGGAGTGATTTCCATATTATACTACCCACATACTAGATAACGCTACTGTGACAAATAAGACACACCCAATTAAAATTTCTACAAAAGGAAATGGAGGCACTTGATTTTTGCTATAGTAAAGTTTATGTTCTATTACCCAACATAGAGGTGCTAATAAAAATAAACTAATACAACTTAAAGATAATACAGGATTAACATAACCAAAACAAAAGGCAGGAATTAAAAACTGAGCAAACCTCATATATAGACCAGCTAGATCTCTACTAAATGATGATTTCTTTTCCCAGATTAAATCTCTAAGTTTATATCCTGTTTCATTATCGGGTTTACTATCCCTTCCTAGATCCATTTGACGGCCCCAGCCATCTGCTTGAGCACCAAAGAATGAAATAAAACCTAATAATAATCCTATAATATTACCCGTGGTTAAACTTTCGGACATTGAAACTGTATAGGTTACAGTAATAAATAGAGGTGTAGCTAATAAAGTAAGCCAACGAGTATTTCCTAACCAACCCCATTGTTGTTGTTTATAGAGACTTCCCCCACGATAAGCCCATGTAATGCAGAGAGGAAGAGATAAAAGTAAGATTAAGAGTTCCATGTTGAGACTTTTATTGAGTTACCCAATTTTGTAGATCTTCATTCCAATACCAAATTTCTCCGTCTTCTGGATATGGAACGGGAGCATTCCAAAGACAGGTTTCATCATTTAAAGTCCAAGAAGGGAAGGGCTGAGGAGGGATAAAGGCGTCTCTTTGGCGATCATAAGCGTAGCCAACTCCCGCGTAGTTTTTTCGCAGGGCAACGCCGCCATCCGGCGTGTCGCTGTTGAGCGCGTAATGCACCCCGCCGCGCGTGTTATAGCTCGTCTGCACCCACTCGCCGGGCTGAGCGTCCACGAACTCCTGTTCGGCGACGATGACCTGGGTGACGACATCGTTCTCAATTTTCGCGAAATGGCTCATGCAGTATAGCTCCCAGACGAATTATATTGCAGCACGGTATATGAGCCGTCCGTTGTGACAGTCGGGCTTCCGGTCGTCGTGCCGCTGTAGACAGCGGTGAGCATCCGTAAAATTACGACCCCCGACCCTCCGTTGCCACCTGCTCCTAGCTGTGCTGACCAGTTTCCGCCGCCGCCGCCACCGCCTGATCCGGTGTTGGCTGTTGCCGCCGCGCCAGCGCCGGAGCCAACACCGCCATTACCACCGCCAGCTTGACCCGCGCCAGCCGCGTGAGATGCACCACCGCCGCCGCCACCAGCGTAATTGTTGGCAGATCCCTTTATGGAAGACGCGGTGCCTGCGCCCCCAGCCCCGCCGATGCCGTTCCCGCCAGCATTAGCGCCGTTAGCACTAGAGCCGCCGCCGCCACCACCCCCGAAATAGGTCGAGGTGTTGTTTGCTCCAGCGCCACCAGCATACGTTCCCGTCCCGCCAGATCGAGAGCCGCCACCATTATTGGCTCCGCCGCCGCCACCGCTTGCCAAGGTCACGGAGTTCCCTACGGTCTGAAATGCGCCGCCACCCCCGCCACCGTTTCGGGATATAGCATCAAAAACGGACCCTGTGCCGTCGCTCCCTTGGGAGGTTGTCCCACCGCCAGAACCACCTCCTCCTACAGTGATAGTAAGACTGCTTCCAGGAGCGTAAGACCCTGTTGACGTGACGAGCCCACCGGAACCGCCGCCAGCACCGCCATACCCACCGCCGCCACCGCCAGCACCGCCTACAACTAGATATTCAATATCATATGACATTAAAGGCCATATACCGTTGCCTTCTGCCTCTTGCACTTCGGCTAACGACCAGATGCCGGAAGCAACTGATGTTGTGGGGGTGTTTATAGGACCGATGATGCCTCCGTTGCTAGACATTAGCTAATCTCTTCAAAGCTACACACTGCCTCTAAATCACCTGTTAAATTAGCAGTCAATCGGAGTTGATCATCTTCAAGTAGATATAGAGGTTTACTTAATACGTCTAGGCTAGAATCTGCCGGTACTATAATCGTCTTTGCAATATGATATGCTGTACTTGACCTAAATAAATCTACGGTAACTTCCGCGTTATTTGTTCCATCAATATTGCTTACGATAAGAAGATTTACTTTGTACACTTTTCCTGAAGCCGCCGAATTTGTAACAATAGCGGTAGGGCTAGTACCAACAGCTTGAACGGCGGTGTTGCCGTTAATCGTAGCCACGTTGACAATATTTGGATTTGCCATAAGTTATTATCCTTTTATTTTTCTCTTAACCAAAAACAATCGCCATTGCGATAACCTTACCTGTAGAAACTCCTGCGCTAGTTTGTGTGGTAGCATCCGGGAACTTAAACCCGCCTGAAGTTGATTCAATCGTGCCAGCTACTTCTAATTTGTTGGTTGTTGGGGTGCGTCCGATGCCGACATTTCCGCTGCTGTCGATACGCATACGTTCTGTGTTATTTGTTAGAATGGTTAACGGATGATTGGTTTCTGATCCAATCTGTGCAAGTGCTCCCGCAGCAGCGATATCGAATTTTCCAACGTATGCCCCGCTCTGTGCTGTAATTTTTAGTCCTGAGCCACTAGCGGTGCCATTGTTGGTTTGCGTAAGGAACGTGACACCGGAGTCGACCGATTGCGTCGCGGAGAGAGTACCGTCGTCTGCAATAAGTACAGAGGAATCCTGAATTAAGTTACCCGAAGTACCGTCCCATCGAGCGATAGCATTATCGGTGCTACTTACCGGACCTGTAATATCTCCTGCATCACCTTTATCACCAGTTAAACTATAAGCTACCAAAAGTTTATCGGTATTTGCAAACGGACTCGTAGCACTAGAAGCTACATTAGAAACTGTTAGTTTTGTGTAACCGGTTTCATTACTAACTGCTGTTACCTTAAATGCTAAGAAGTTATTGGGAACCTGTTCTTCACGAATATACAACAAACCTTTAGTAGCCACGGATGTGCTAAGGCTAAACCCTTGAATCCAAGTTTCAATATTGGTTCCTGCATCATCAAGATCATCAATGTATAGTTCAGTTGCAGTATTCTGGTTGGTATTATTAAAACGGAACTTACCAGAACCCGGATCTGCATCAGTCGTTGTTGTATCAAGTTCAAACTTAACTGAACTACCTAACGCAAAACTTGTGATACCGGTAATAGTACCTCCGGTAATATTAACATTATTTGCATCTTGGGTTGCAATTGTACCTAAACCAAGAGTAGTACGTTGGGCTGAAGCATCTGCGTCGTCAATCAAAGCACGACCGGCTGATGTAAGATCTGTTACTGCGTATGTGTCTGATGCAGTAGTATAGATCATTTTGTTAGCAGCGGTAGTTAAACCCGCGATAGATAATAGTCCAGCATCATACGCCTGAACGTCAGAACCAATAGCTACACCTAAATTAGTACGAGCATCAGAAGCAGTTGAAGCTCCAGTACCACCGTCAGCTACAGCTAAATCTGTAATACCAGTGATGCTTCCACCGGTAATCGACACACTTGAAGGAACATAAGCAACAGTCTGGGTTGTACCGCTTAAACGAACACCACCAGCTTCTAAAGTTCCGGGTGTTCCTGAGTATACCTCACTAGTATTAGTACCGTCAGGAATAAAAGTAAAGTATCCGGTTGAGTCATCAAAACCAAAGAAACCTGTTTTAGCAGCAGAACCGTTATGCCACCTAAATTCAATTCCTCGATCTTTATTATCGTCTGCACCAGGAGGAGTGTCACCGCCTACAGTAAAGATAGGATCATCGACAGTTACGGTTGTGCTATTAACTGTTGTGGTGGTGCCATTAACAGTTAAATTTCCTCCAACAGTTACGTTGCTGCTAAATGATCCAGTTGTTGCGCCGGTTAAAGCACCCGATGAAAAACTAGCAGTTCCGTCAGTAACTGTTGTACCGGTTACGGTGGTAGCGTTAACCGTAGTAAAAGTACCAGCAGCAGCAGTTGTACCACCGATTACTGTATTATTTATAGTACCGGCAACGATTGTGGAGGTTCCCGTTGCCGACATATTTGTAAAGGTACCAGCAGCAGCAGTTGTACCACCGATAACGGTAGCATCAATAGTTCCACCGTTAATATCAGCAGTATCCGCAACTAAACTGTCAATGTTAGCAGTGCCGTCGATATACAGATCTTTAAACTCTGCTCCTGATGCACCTAAGTCAATATCATCATCAGTTACAGGGACAACGGAACCGTCTTTAAAAGTTACTTGCGCTGTACCACCAGAAGTATAAGACATCTGGTTTGCAGCGTTAAAGAACAAACCGTTGTCTGTATCACCGGTTGTTGTAATTGAAGGAGCGCCAGCAGTACCTGCATCGACAACAATAAAAGAGGTATCTAGTGTATCAATATTAGCAGTGCCGCCAATGTACAGATCCTTAAATTCTAGAGAACTTGTACCAAGATCAATATCATTGTCTGTAACAGGAACAATAGCACCATCTTGGATACGAACTTGTTCAGTTGACGCGCCGGTATCAACATAAAATTCAATATGGTTATTAGAAGTATCAATTAATACTTTATTGTTTTGATCTGCGTCTGCGATACGATCAATGGGTGGACCTTCTGCCGTAGTGCCGTCGTGTTTATGTCCTGTGCTTGCATTAAAAGCGGATTCAATTTGGTTGTACTCTGCGTTAATAGGCGAAGCAGAAACAATTTCGCCACTTAGAATAGAAGCTGAAGACTGTCTAGTGTATCCTGCCATTATCGATATCCATTTTCTTGATAAGTTATAGAGTATCCACTGATACTATAAGGAGCTTGTGTCCCCGTAGACGTGATAATAAGTGAGATAGCTCTTCCCGATCCTTGTAAATTTGTTTCTAATATTGGGCTAGATGAACCGCCAAAAGTAAATGAAGAATCATATGTGCCTTCAGTTGTTGTATACCTTAACACAGCATCTGCTGTTTCCAACGGATACGTTGTTGGAACAGGAATATTTGGATTATCCCAATCAAAAGCAATACCTAAATTAATTGTTGACTGTCCTTCTGGCCTAGTAAATATAGATAAGTGGTGAAATGTTTTTCTTCTTTCCGTACTTTCAAAGTATATAAATGGAGTTGCATATAGAGCAATAACTTCACTGCCATTAAAAGTATTACCGGATTCTTGTTTAAAAATGTTACCTGATAAATCTCCGTGTACAACAACTTCAATATTATTAATAAGCCCACTAGCAGCAACAGAAGCCTGAATACCTAAAAGCTGCCCAAACTCCCACGACCTTTGCCCAGAGAATCTTAATCCACCAATTAAACCTTCACTATTTGTGGTAGCTGTTACTGGGAAAAAATATCTAAATTGCGTTTTATTACGGACAACAACCGAACACATACTATCTAGATCATTAGTAGTTGTTAATGTTCTAAGTAATTGTTGAATCGGTTTTGATACAGTCTCTAATTCAATATCACCGATACGCGCTGTACCCTGAATAGGTCTGATACCATCAGACGCCAAGAATAAAATATCACCACCGATTTCTATAATACTATCAGGAGCGATACAACCGATGTTATTAGTTACTTCTTGTAAAATAAAATCAGAAGAGTTATTACCAACAAGTCGTTTAATTCTATCAGATCCAAAAACATATAAATTGTCTCTGAATTTTTTAATTCCTGTAATTGTAAAACCTACGTTAATAACACCAGCGCCAGTTGCTGGTTGATAATTTAAATCTGTATTTGGAGAACTAAAAACTAAAAAGTTTGGATTATCAGACATCCCAGCAAAAAATATGTGGTTTCTAAAGTCTGTATTATATTTAGCTCCTACTAAGTCTTTTAAACTTGAAAATGTATAAAAGAAATTAATAGCTGTACCGCCGACATTGTTTTGAGTTGGTTGGGTAGATGCAGAACTTAATTCAAACTCGTAGTTATCGTCATCCACGATTACGGTAACAGTGTAGTCTTTATTATTGGCGTCTTCATCTCCTAAATTTACATCGATGTTACTAAATCGTACAGTGTCACCTACGGCAAGACCGTGACCCACATGAGTAACATTTACTGTAGCATCGCCATTATTAGTATCAAAAATATTTGACAGTTGATCTTCTGTATCAGTATCTGCCGTCCCTTGTCGATCATATATTTCGATATATGTAGATCCGCCATGTCGAAAGGGACGATTCACACCATCTGTAACAATATGAACTTCTGAACCTGTAAAACTATGTTCTGTAGTGCGAAGTTTATTAATACCAATTGCAGAGCGAGTACCAGGTGTAATATCACTCCCCCAACCTACTCCAGCAGTAAATTTATAAACTGAATAGTAATAGCTGTAAGAGTAAGATACAGAAGCGCCACCGCCGGAAGTAGTAGAGTCTGCGTTTGCTGTGTGGGTAAAAGTATATGTATTTGCATTAACTACACTAGCTACTACATATTCATTGTTTACATTAATGCCAGCAAAAACACTTGCGTTAGAAAACGTAACAAATGCACCAACACTTAAACCGTGTGATGTGTGCGTTACAGTAACCGTTGGACTGTCTTCTGTTACTGAAAATGGATTAGTTCCTAAACTTCCGGTAGCGTCCCCGCTGTTACGTCTGGCAGCATATACAGTGTCATCATGAATCCAGACACCTAAAACCTTACCTAAACCAGGAACAGTTGGATACGTTGCATCGTAATATTCGTAACCATTAATGCGACGATACCCACCAAATTGCGATACTTCAAAGTTAAGTAGTCTAGTAGCTGCACCAGGATTTTGGTTTGCTAAAAATAATGCATCTTCGTTTGTAAATAACCCACCTCTTGATAAAAAGGTAGAATCTCTGTAACCGTCTGCCATTAAATATTACCCGGAGGTGTATTAAGCAAACGTCCAACTCGCGTATCTCTAACTTCCGTATAACGATTAATTAAAATAGATCGCATGTGGTCTACACCAAAATCAAATTTTTGTTTTGCAAGAGCGGCTTGCTGTGAATTATCTCGAAACATATATGCATGGTACACTGCGCCATCAATAACCACATGTTTAAATGCGTCAGGGACTGTCATTGTATCTGTACTTGCAGCAAGATCAGTATTGTATGCATAGTAATCGTAAGAAACAGAATACGCACCGTTAGGTACTGGCGTAAATCCTGCTAAATTATCAGGAGTTCTATAAACGTAAAGTGGCGCTGCATAGTCGCTACTGGTTGCCGTGCTATCTCTTTCAAAATATCTAGTTAAATATGTATTGTAATTTATCTGCATTAGTTTTTTAGCGTCGAAACTTAAACCAGCATCATAGTTAATTCTAAAAGTATTCCAATCAACAATCTTAACATCAGCAGCTAAACTATACGTTTTAGTTCCAGACACTAATGTTAAAGAACCGGTAGTATGATTAAAAGGAAAAAAGTATTCCCGTTGTGAAATTTCGTGTAAGGCAGAATTTACAGCATCCTTAACTTGTGCTCTAAAGCCAATAGCAGCAGAAAAATCTACTGCTGCAATTTCAACTTCGTTTAAACGACGAAGCGTTTCATTTACTAAAGTTAAAAATGTAGTTGCCATAAAAAAAAATTCCACAGTAGTAAAGGAGTGGGGCAATTAAACCCCACCCCAATACATAGTTATGCAAGCGTATCGCGATCAACTTCATCGGCACTAAGAGAACCAATGTCGTCAACATTTGATAGCCAAGCAAACACACGGATTTTACCCGCTGTAGTTGTGCCTGTCTGTGCGGCAATTAAAACATCTAGCGTGTCAGCAGTACCAGCAACAATGGCGGCACCTGGAGAAACAGGTGTAGCATAGTCGCCAGCAGACGCAGCGTCAAAGTCAAAGCCATCAACAAATGCGTCTACGTCACCGCCAGTAACACCAAGATCAAGAGCACAGTCTGTTGAAGTACCTGCATGAACAGCAGTAACTTCAAAACCTGCGGCCATAATCATAGTATTGGCTGGAACAGTAATTGCCTGAATGATATCGGAAGAAGCAAGAGCGGTACCTTTAGCGGTAACAGCGGCTGCAAAATCAATTTCATTCTGAACATAGTATGGGCTACGTCCGCGCGCACCTGGGTTACGGGCGGACGAAGCTAGGGTAGTAACAGTAGCCATAGTTCAGCCTCCTTAGACTAGGTTATAACGGGCGTTAACAAGACCTTCTGGACGAAGAATCTTGCGGCCATACAGATGCATACCCCGCACAATGTCAGCAAAGCTGTCAGGGTCGCGATAAGTTTCAGTCTTATTAATTTGCTCGGCAGTTGCTACTGAAGACATATGTCCGGCAACAATAAGACCGTAGTTGCTAGCATTGGTACCGCCTGTAGTAGAAGGACCAGTACCAACTGAAGGTAGGTTATTTGAAACGTAAACCTTAAAGTTATGAAGATTATTCACGACTAGGCCGTTGCGGAGTTCTGCGGCAGGACCACCATCGTAATTGAAGAGACGAGAGTCTTCATCTTTTAGGATTTCAAGGAATACTGGATCAACAACTAGCCAGCGATTTGCTGTGTCAACATTCTGCTGGTCAAGTAGGCGTGACATACGCGCAACTACCTGAAGAGGAAATGCGTTACCAGCAGTAGCTGACTTAGTAGCAGTAGCACCAGGAGCACGTGGCTCAAGACCAATTGAACTATTGGCGCTACCAGCAGTGCCGCTAGTATTAGTAAAGTCACTTGCATCTAGTTTCATGCTGGAAAGAAGTTCATCAGTGCCAGCAGTAGCTACAGCTACCGAACCGTTAACAGTAGTATTAACAGTATCAGCATTATCATGAAGAGCAGACTGTTTAAATCCAGCAAGATAGCCAAGAACGTCTTGGTCAAACTGATCAGCAAGACGATATGCTGCACGATCACTAGCTAGCTGCTGGAAGTTCACATGACTGTGAGCCTCTTCAATATCGTCAACTTTAAAAGCAAAATAGTTTGCTTTGTCGACAGTAAGCGAGAAATCTTCGTCATCAATATCCTGTGGAGTAATTGTAGTACCACGGGAGTATGTTTTGACAGTAATTTCTGGCTCTTTAATTACACGGACAGTATCGCCCATGTTGGCGATTTCGCCAAAGTAGTCTGAATTAGTAATAGCTTCTACAATAGAAGCCTTACGAAAGGCCACTTGAACCTGCTTTGAATAGATAACTGGTGAAAAATTACCATTAGGCAGGTTGCCGTAGCCGGGAGCAGTTGAAAATGCCATTTGTTTTCTCCTTGCATTTTACGACATACCTATGCGTTATCGAAATAACGCTATTGTTACCTATTTCATAAGGACCATTATCTATAAGGTAGTACTATTAACTGGCCTAGTTATAGTAGGCTTACTTTAATGGGTAGCTCTGAAATACTAATACAACATTTATATAGGTAGCTACATATTAAATAGGGCTATATAAATGTTATTGTATATATAGTTATACCATATTCTAGTATATATGTCAACTACTTTTATCTAGCAGAACCAGATAAATCGTAAATAAATTTACCAGTACGAATAGCGTCCATAATAGCTTCTGAATTACGTTCGTATTCTTGAGTTGACATTCTTTCTACATCAGATTCTTTAAAAGTCCCTGACGTATCTACTTCTGTAGGACGACTTCTTTCACCTCGTGTCCTAACAGATTTAGCTGCATCTTTGCTATCTTTAGATAACTTATTATTATTTTTTTGCGTATCTGCTTTATATAAATCAATAGCACGAGCAGCAGCCTGTGCGTCGGTATCATTTTCATATAAAGCTTGTTGAATCCATTTAGGCTGTTCTTCTGCCCAACTGTGAAATTCGTCACTATTTCTAATACTATCAAAATCAGGATGTAATCGATACAGTTCTGTTTCGGCTTTCTCTTTAGCTATCTGTAATCTTTCTTCATCTAAACTACGCAACTTATTTTCTATATCAGTAGTTTGCTCTGTTGCTTTTTGCACAGCAATAGTTTCTACGATTGCCGCAACATCTGGATATTGTTTAGCCCACTGCTCAATTTCAATATCTGTTTTAGGAAGTTTAAATTCTTTTTTAGTAGCTAAAGAAAGTTGTTCTTTTAATTTAAGGATTTCATTTTTGTATTCATCTGTTTGTTTTTGTTGGTGCCTACGTAAATCTGAATACCTTTGTTTAAATGTTTTTTCTTCTGCATTTAGCTCTGCGTCATCATCCTGTTGCGTTTCTGTTTGCTCATTATTTTTGCTTTGTTGTTCTTCTAATAGTTTTTCTATCTCGTCTTCTTCTTTTTTAATTCTGTCTTGACTTTCATATGGGCGAGCCATAAACGCAACTTTTTTAACGGGCGTAATTGTATCTTCTGTAACATTTGACATATTTTAATAGTCCTTTGTTGGGGCCACGGTAGCCTTACGGGGCACGGGTAGCCAACTCACATGGTTTATTTTTTAGAAGCTAAACCACGCTTCTTTACGGAGGTTTTTTTCTTACTTGGCTTAGTAACAAAAGCACCTACGTTTGCTGTTTTTAATACTGATTGCGGTATTCTATTTGCATTTTTATAAGTCGTTAACACATGATTCCATCTTGGCATTTTAGACCAAACAGAAAAAGGTTCGCCTTCACCCGGAGCAGGAAAAGCGTTTCCACCTGAGCTAATCCAGTAAACTAATTTTGTAACATCGGTAGCGTCTTGAGCAGTTTCAATTTTTTTGTTAGGATCAATTGTGCGATTTATATATTTTTGTGATCGATTTTTTATGTAGTTATCGCTTTCTTCACCTTTTCTCATTACGAGATTTAGAAAAGGTGCTAAAGATGCAAATTGATTAGGTAACTCTCCGCCGCCGGTTTGCATATCGTCAAGAACATTATACTCTTTGGCTAACATTTTTTTATACGCATCACCAATAGTAATATCAGGACCGTACTTTTGTTTAAATTCTTCTGCTGTAAAGCCCGGTAAGGGACGGCCTTGTGTACCGAAATATTCAGGATTTGTTTTAAGATTAATAGGTTTAATTATTGATAATCTTTGGCCAAACAAATCGTCTAATTCTTTAGTTAAATCATCAGGCAACAAAGGAACAGTTCCCGGCGTAACACGAGAGCGCATACTATAGTCATCTAAAGTGCGGTCAAAATCTTCACCATCTACATATTTACGTAAAATGTATACAAGAGACGGATCCATTAGCGAATTTGTTTGGCTACTTCTTGAGGTTAATTTAGGTGAATATTTTTGTGAATAAGTGATACCTGTATTTTTATATGGTGTTGTACTTGGATCTAGAAGACTTTGTTCTGCTGGTGGTTCAGATTCTACAGACGTATCTTTTGGATTACTGGCGGTATTAATACCTTTTTCTGAAAGAGATTTATCAATAAGAGAAGTGCGTCTACTAGCAAGGGATCTATCAACTAGACCACCGGGTGCATATTTTCTTTTAATAAAACCTCCTGTTTTATAATCCTGATTACCGTAGTCACTTCCCTGATCATCGTAGTTAGTTCCATAATCAAAACCTACTGCATCACTCGTATAATCTGGGAAGTCGAAATCTTCGAAGTCGAAATCCATAGTAGGAATGTCAGCAATATTATCCGTCGTATCGCTAGAGATGATGGTATCATCATTAGAAATAACTCCCCTTTGCTCTTTGGGAGAAGGAATGTCTGGGGCATAGGTAGGTATTTCTTTACTGTACTCAGATGATTCTATCTGAACGTTAGCATATTCTTTTCCCGTTTCTGGATCTATACGAAAAACCTCTTTTTGTAGTGGATCGTCTATACCCCTAAGTGCTTTTACGAGTCTTCCTACTATACCTTGCTCGCTAATTCCTTGAATTACAGCTCCAGCAATAGACATAGGAGGTATAACAGGCCCAAACGCATCTGCTAATTGGCTAAAACCACCTCCTTGTCCTGGTATTCCCTTTACCATCATATTAAAAGCAGTTTTAGCTCGTTCTCCAGCAGATTTACCAGCAAAATGTTCGTCCCATTGTTCTTGTGTTAAATCGCCACCTTCACTTGGCGGTGCGTAATTAAAAGCTTCAATTTTGTTATCGTCTGGCCCACTAGGACGATCTAATTCTGTTGCACCTAAAGTACTTATGTCTCCTTTAAAAGGATCGGCAGAAGAAGAAGAAGGAGAAGAATCTGCTGGTGCATATCCAGAAGGAATCGGAGTAGTAGGATTATTGTTGTCATCTACAGTTATAAAAAGGTCAGATCTTTTAGCATCCGTTGTATCAACAAACCTTTTTACGCTACCTGTTGGAAATGATATTCCTCTATTTTTTAGCGATGTGTCTACTAACCCGCCGTCGTACATAGCAGGTTTATCTCCAACACGTGCAAGATAGCTATCTAATGTATTTGTTTGTGGTGCCTGTTTGGTAGGAACATACGCACCTACTTGTGCAGAAAGTTTTTCATCTTCATCATTATCTTCTTTATAAATTTCTAAATCATCTTTTGAAAAAGGTACATCCGTGTCTTCGTTCTGACTAAACAATGTATCTGTAGGATTTGTAGTGGACTCACTATTGCCCATTTGCCCGATATTTTCCATTCGAGCTAAACCTGTTTTAGCTTTATCTCTTAGTTGCATAAAAAAATCTAAACCAAAATACCGCACCACATCAGCGGGAACTACGTATTCACCAGGACTTAATTTTGCATCTACGTCATCTCTTACCTCTTCTTGCAATGATCCAACTGGAACAGCATTACCTGATACAGGATCTTGTGTTCCACCTTGATCCATCATTCCACCATCTTCAAACATAGACATTTGATTTTGCATAGTAGTCCCACCTGTATTAAAGTTGTATCCACCTTCAGCAAAACTTTTTTGATCACCTGTGTTGTCAAGATCCATATTCATTTTCTTAGGGTTATGTAACAACATATCGTATTTCCTTAACTCTTCATGGTCATCTGCTGATGTCCATTTAATTTTACTGCCAATTGCTTTTTTAATAGCAGCATCTTCTGACAATTCTTTTCCGTCCCATATACTAGGAATTAAAGTAGGTTTTCCTTTGTTTAATTTAGGATGCTCCACTTGCAAAGTATATACAGTTTTGTTACCCTTATTTTTACCAAATTTTAAATTTTCGTAATGGTGTTCCGTAATAGGATCAATTCCCTTGCTTTTACTTATCGCCATTTACGTATTCCCTTAAACCCATTAATTTTTGATACGCTTGAATAGAACCTTGTGCTTTATGCATTGTAGCTAGATCAGTTGCTTGTTCTAATGTACGTCTTTGCATTTCTATTTCTAAACATAAGTAATTACTGAAGTGTTGCCATTGGCGGTTGTTGTTGACCAGTGTCTTCAGCTTGAGGAGGAGTACCCCCTGGTGTTCCAGTAAACCCTTGCTCCCCCGGTGTTGGTGCTTGTCCTGTTCCAATTGTTCCTCCTCCTGTTCCAGCAGTATCCATGGGATCAAGTCCTGGAGGTACGTTTTGTCCAGGAGCCTGTTGTTGTTGTTGTTGCGGTTGCTGGAAGCCTTTTAAAAGTTCTGCCTGTATAGCTGCCTCATCCATATTATTAGTAACTTTATCAGGATCAAGATCTAGACTTCTAGCAATTTCTCTAATAATATACTGGAACTTTGCAAAAGGTGCAAGTGCTGGATTGCTAGCAACACCAAGAAATTGCATTAATCTTTGACTACGTACTTCATTAGCCATAAGACTTTCAGTACCACGTGCTTTAACTTCTAAATCCCCTTTAACTTCAGGATCAAAATTAAACTGCATGTTAAATTGAAATAAACCTTCGCCTAATGGGCGTAACAAATAATCGTCTACATTTTTAATAACAGTCTTAACACCACCAGCCGCAGCACCCATTAACATAGAAATACCAGACGCTGTTCTACCTACACCCGTAATACCTGTTTGACCGTATGCAAATGAAGGTAGTCCTGTGCTTTCGTCAGCAAGTTGTCGAGCTTTATCAAACATCTGCATGTTTTCATTCGCTACGTTTGGATACTTAGTCCCAAAGATAGCCTGACCTGGAGCACCTCCTTGCCGTCTAAAAATTTTACCAGGATACACACTAAGATCCTGTCCCGGCACCAGATTAGTTTCATCAACTTCAATAAGTAAGTTACCTGACAATACAGCATTATCAACAGCCATACGCATGAAACCATTCATAAGAGTTTGTGTATCGTCCATATTTTCAGCAATACCAATGCCAAAGAAGCTATATGGATTTAATTCATACGGCGCTGCTACATAAGGAATGCGCTGTGGCTTAAAAGGATTTAAAACTACTCTAATTAAGTTATCATTACAAACCCAAATGTTTGCGTTAATTTCGTCTGTGTCTGCATACGAGACAGGTAAGTCTAGCCCAAAATCTTCTAGTAATTCTCGATCAACGATTCCCCAATACTCTAGTACTTCAAAGCGTTCCACATTTTGTTCATGTGCGTAATCTTCTAAATCATACTCCCAGTATTTTTTGGTGTAACTTTCGCCTAAAGTAATTACGGATTCAATAACTTGTTCTCTAAAGAATGGACGTTTTTTTAACTGACGTAATTGCGTCCTTGACATTTTATGCCGCTCTATAGTATAACGAGCTTCATCCATACTATTAGCGTCAGGATCGGGATAAAAATTCCACACTGACACGTGATTTACTTGAGGAACAACTTTAAATACAGGAGAATACGTACCATCATCATCCCAGTTAGGATATTCTTTATCAACAGCAAAAGGGCCTTTCATAATGCCAGTACCAAATAAAGCCATTTCAAAAGCCGTGTTACGTAAGTGTTTAGTAGCGCCGGACTCTTCTAACTGGTCATGGATTAACTTTTCCATTTTCTTTGCTGCAAGCATAGCAGGACTAATAGTAATAGCTGTTGGAGAAGTTCCTGGTCCCTCTTTAACATTTTCTAAACCAGCAAATTTTTTAGCGGCAGCACCTAACTTTTCAATTAAAGATTCTTGGGTAGCACCCGGGGGTAGGTCATTGCCATCTCCCGGATATCCATAGGGACTTACTTCTTTAACTTGCCGTAACTGATCGGTTTCTGCAAAATCAACATGAGCATCAGCTACCACACCGTCGGGTAATTCGGTCGGATCAATACTAATAGGAAAGCGGTTAGCAGCCAACAAAACTTCAACAACCTGACCATAAGCAGCTAATGTTTTTGTTTTAGTTACTTTAATAAATACGCGTGATTTTTCTGCCTCAGTAAACTGCACTTCAGGTCCATAGATACCCCTGTAGTTTCTGTACGCCTGAAGCCATCTTTGTTCATCATTGTATCTGTAATCTTCTGATTTAGTAAATTTATCGTTAACAAACGCAATAATTTGTCTTGACGAATAATCTTCGTTTACAATTTCTTTTTCGTCGTCTAGATAAATTGAATCTGGATCAAGATCTGTATCATTAGCCATTTATTATTCCTTAGTAACCAAAAACTTTATCAGCAATAGCAATCCCACGTGTGTGCCTGTGAGCGTTAGGATCATAATCAAAAATACTAAAGCGTGGTCTTGACATTATACCATATCTTAAAGCATCATACAAGTGATCTTCTGATTTAGTATTAATGTCTTCTGGATTCTTTTTGTCTAGTGGTAATGCAGGTAACTGCGATATTAAATCTAAACAAGTATTAAAAAATACAAGTCGAGGCTGCTCCGTAAATTCATCTACTTGTAAACGACGATGAATCTCGTTTTTACCGGCAACACGACTTCCTTTACTCCTATCAGACTGACGCCAACGACATCCGCGTGATATCATTTGTTCTGCAAGCGACGGGCCTGTATCACCACGTTTATGCCACAGAGAACTGTCTAGTACCCCGTACTTAATGTTTCCATCGTCCTTCTCTAAGTCTAAAATTTTATCTGCTAGATCGGTAGCTAATACTTTAGAAACATAAAGTTCGCGGTAAACAATTAATTGTTCATCTGGACTTACAGCAAACCATAAAACACCACTATATGATCCGTACCCGTAGTCGCAAGCTCTAAATTTAACCCAGTTATTTGGAATAGTAAAGGGCTCAATTACATGTATAAATCTATTAAACTCTGTAAAAGCCGCGCCTTCTTTAATATCCCAATCGCCATCTAATAGCTGTTTTCTTTGCTGTTCCGGCAAAGACAGAAGCATCGCTTCGTAGTCACCGGTTTCAGATAGATAAGGATTATCTTTTAATCTAGCGGGTATAAACCGTCGTTTAAATAGTGCTTTTCCTTCTTTAGCGTGTCCAGCCGGATATTTAAGTACCTCTCCCGTTTCAATATCTGTTGCTTTAAATGCAATATTATAAGGAGAAGGATCGATAAACATTTTTTTAACCCAAGAATGGCCGGGGCCACCGGGGTTAGTTGTTGCCCGCATGTACACAGGCAAATCAAGGGCAGTGGATCGAAGACGACTTCGCATGTAATTCCAGGCGTATGGAGTCGCCCACTGCGTAAGTTCATCAAAACCTATCCAGCTAAACGCTAGACCCTGATAACGCAAGACATCTTCGTCTCTATCCAAATAAGACATCCATAGTCTTGCGCCAGAAGGAGCGGTCCACTGCATTTTTCTTTCAGACCACTTAATACCCGGTATTACTTTTGGGTACAGCTCTTGAGATTTAAAAATTAACTCTCTAAGTTCTTCAGTTGTATGTCGCAACAACAAACCACTAAAGGAAGGATGCTGCATAAAGTTTAATGGATCAGCTAGCATCGCATAACTTTTACCACCACCAGCACTTCCGCCATATAAAACTTCGCGTTCAGACGCAGCAAGAAATTGTTCTTGGGGTCCAGGATTGGGTGAAAAAATTACATTGTGTTGATGCTTTAATTCTTCTACAGTTGCTTCATACTTCTGTGTTTGTACTTGTTTGTTTGGCTCCGACCCTTTGGGTTTCAAGCTTTTCCGCCGTGGCGAGCGCCGTTTCGGCATAAGTTGCCCACTTGCGAAGGCTTCTAGCTGTGTTTTTACGTTGTTTTTCATGCTTAATGCGTTTTTGTAGTCCTAAATGTGATATGTAACGCCCCGAATTTTTGGAAAGCCATGCGGCAACTTCTCGGAGCGAGTACTGTTTAAGATAGACTTTAGCTTTTTCAAGCAGATCCAACTCAATTTTAACCGGTAGTAAAATGTCTGGTTCATTTTCTTCAATGGTATACCCAAATGGAATTGTTCTAGCAATACGTGGTACAGGAACCCACTCATCTTCTTCTTTCACATCAGTTGGTTGTGGTAATTTCCATTTACCTAAACTTTTATTAGTCGTCATCTTCTACAACAGGGTCTTTAGGAGGCAGTAAAATAACACCCCCGGATGCTTGTACTTGCATTTTTTCAGTTTTAACAATACCAATACGATCTAGTACCTCACGAGCAGCAGATAATTTATCACGAATTCCTAGTTCAGTCGGATCAACAAGGGCAGAACCAAATGCAACTGCTGCTTTAGGGGCAAGCCGTGCCATATACTTATGCGTTGCTTCTAAAATTTCTTCTTTTAAAGCATTAGTGATAACGGAAGTAGATGTAGTATCCGAATAACCCGCCAGTTTTTTAGCGACAAAAGGATCTCCGTTTGCCTCTTCAAAAAGAACACTTAAAAATTTTTCTTGGTTTTCGGTTAGTACTCTTGCCATTATCCTTCTCTCATCATGTTTGCGAGTTCATACGCTCTACTTTTAACTTGCGATGCCCACACACTATTTAACATTTCATCTGCGGCAGCATCAAAATCTTTTTCGTGAATTTCTGCCCACATACGATAAAATTTACACAATCTAGGGACGCCTAAATTAAATGCCATATTTAATAAAACAATTTGCCGTGTTTCACTTAAATCGGAAACACAAGAATGAGCAGAATATAATTCTCTTTCAATAATATCGATATCGTTCCCCAATAAATATCTAGCTCCACTCTCAGAAATTCCTTCTTCGTAGACTTGGGAAAGATAATTATAACCTAAAAATTGAAGTTCGTCAATAGATATCCCACGATCTTTTATGTTCCTGCCAACTCCAATAGTATCAATACCTAAACTATCTTTGTATACATGGAGAATACATCCCTCATGTTTTGTTAGTAACTCTATTAATTTATCGCGCATATCTTTTACCACTTTACTTTATGTGACCAATAACGTGCCGATAGTTTATCAGGATTAGAATCCTGTGCGTCATGCCGTGCATAGTAACTACGCTTACGAGCTTTATCTTTAGCTGATGTCGGGTTTTTTCCCGCACCTTGTACGCCTTGCTGACCAAATCGTACTAATTTAATAGCGTCTCCATCTTTAGCTAGTACAGCATGGCTTTTAGTTTTGTGACCAGGAGTACGTTTAGGTTTGTTATAACCCGCAAAAGATTCACCTCTATAGGTAATAGCCACTACTTAGTTGCCACACAAATAATAAACGAAAGCGTAATAAAAACAGCTAAACCTGCTGTACCGTATTTAAATACTTTTCCTTTATTTGTGTATTCTTTCCATGCATCTTTAATATCTTGCAACACAGGATACTCCTTTATTTCTTAAAAAACTTTTGTGCACCACGTACACCAAACGAGGCTGCTACAATTACGCCTAAGCTATATCTATACCATTCTGGCATCATTTCCAATTGTTGAAAACCACTTGATACAACTTCTTCACAGCCAGGAACAAAAGCAAGTATAAGGGGAATACTAAACAAAATGGTAAGCCATTCGTCTTTCCAGCTATCACCTGAAGCCTTAGCCATTTCTAAGTCCCAGGCTATTTCACCTGTAGCTTTCTTTTCGTATACAATAGCTTCAGCTTTTTTCTGAGCTACTTCAGCTTCTACTTTAGCTTTACTTTTTTCTACATAGCCTTCTAAAAAAGTACCTGCTAGAGATACTATAGGGCCAAATAAAGTGTTTATCATTATACTTTTCTATATCGGGCTGTCTTGGCTGCTACTTTTTTAGGTTGAGCTACAAACTGTCCTTTACCCTGTGCTTTAGCTTTATTAGTAGCTGCACGTTCGGCAGGGCTAAGTGCTTTCCATGCGGCAGCGGGTAAGTATCTTTTCTTACCTTTAGAGGGTACATCAGGACCACCTGAAGTTTGCCACTTCTGTTTAGTCCATGCCTTTAAACTTTGCTGTGGTTTTTTTAACGCCATGATTAATGTTTATGTTTAATACCTTTTTTACCTAACAAACAAGCATTAGCTTTACGACACGCAGTAGGTGTCTTACACCCTGCACACGGCTTAAAAGTATTCTTAGTCTTCGTCGGTTTTTTCATTATGACACTCACATTCACATTCTACGCATTCGCAATTTTCACATTTGCAATCTTCACATTGGCTCACGACTTGTATCCTCCACCTGCTTTTTTGTATTCAGATGCCAGTAGTTGCGCTTTACGTGCTGACCACTGTCCGGGGTTTCCCCCTTTACTACTTTCTTTTAATTTTTTAAATAGTCGTTCTCTGAGTCCCGGCTTAGTATAGTTGCCAGCTTCATTAACTCTACTTTTGCTCTTCGTTTTACTGCTCGCCGATTTGCTATTTTTTCCAACTGCCCCGCCCGTCGCAAGCTTTTTGCCTTTCGCCACGTTTTTAATTGTTCCTTTGTTGGCTGAAGCATAGAAGACATCTTTACCTCTTTTCTTGCCGTATTGTTTTTGCATGGCAGCTTTTACTTTAGCACCTTTAGTTGTTAAAGGCACCTACTTCTTTTTTCTTTTGTCATGAACCATACCACCACAGGAGTACATATGGGACTTATTGTTAGCCATGCCACCCTGCGCCATCTTAGCTTTACCGGTAGGGATAACTAATGTTACAGCAACAGCATTAGGTTTAGCTTTTTTCTTTTTAGTAATTGCCTTGCCTTTACTGGCACTAACTTCTTTAGGAGGAGATTTAATGCTTGGAAGTTTTGGTTTAGGTTTAGGTACTACACCCATACTTTTATTTTCCTGATCTTCCGTATTCATAGTACCAAGAGTACGTAAAAATACATTATAATCTTTTTTGTTAGTAATATCTAAATCTTTTAACTGTTCACGTTCCGTTTGGGATAGTTTTTCCCACGCTGGGTATTTTTTGTCATCCATTACTTTTTCTTTCTGTTGTCAGTAACAGAACCACCAGCAGCGTACATGTGGGCTTTTTTACCAACCATACCACCACCCATCATTTTAGGTTTACTGCCTAGTTCTTTACGAATTTGTTTTCTTCTATTTTTTTGTAACTTAGTACCGCTAGGTTCATCTCGTAGGTTTAGTGGAACACGTGATTGTTCTTCAACCAATTCTTTTTGACTAGCAGTTAAGTTGTTATAAGCTGCTTCATTTTTAATCTCGCCAGTTTTTAAATCAACAATCTTCTCAATTTCTGTTGGCAACTCTTTTGCGTTTCTTTTACGATTTTCTTTAGATGTTTGCCGAGCAGCTTGCTGTGCTCGAACTTTATCTCGCCCTTCTTTTTTCTCATAGTTTAAATAAAAAGTTTGTTCTTTATCAGTTCTTTCATTTTTAGGGATTCGTTCGATACGAACAAATTCTTTTGCTCTATCTCTGGAGCGTTGGTTCTGCCCCGCTTCTAAAACTGTGCTATCAGCAAAATCTTTATTAGCGAGAACTTTTGCTGCTCCAGTACGGTCACTAGCATTTACTGCACTATCTTCAAGTGGAAATGCTTCTGAAGTCCGACTTCCTGCTCTTTTGTTACTAACTGAAGGAGCACGTTTACTCTCACGACCTGTAGTTAATTCTTTAGTAATTTTTTTGTCTGCTTGTTTAATTTGAGTAATCATTAGTTTAGATTTAGTATCACTAGGGTTTAGACTAGATAAAAAATCTTTTTGAGCAGCCGTTAATTTCTTACCATCATCCAGTGTACGTTTTAACATGCGGGATAGTCTATCTTGAACTGCTAGGTCAGCAGTTTTACCAGCAGTTTTAGCAGCAGCTTTAGCAGCTTTAACTACACTCGATACAAATCCCATTTTAAATTTCCTTTGGTAACCAGCCTAGCTGGCGCATACGAGTTTCTATTTCGTGTAGAGGTATAGAAATCTTAGAGCGTTGTTCAATAGCTTTTTGGACATAGTAAACATCGCTGTGTGGTAGATAAAGATCGTTAAAGATATTTTTAGAATTACGGACGTTATTAACTTTGTTTAAAGTTTTATAAAATTGTTTTAAGATATTTTCGTTGTTCATCTTATTTATTAATCTCTATAGTGTGAATTACAGCTTCAATGTTATTCTTCCAATAGGTCAAAAACTTTTTAATACGGGGATATTCTGGAACTACGTCTTCTGTTACCCAATTAAACTCTTGTAACAGGGAAGTATAGTCAGGCATATAGTAGTATATACGGATGTGCAGAGGTTGTTTATAAATTAATAGCATACTGTATATAGTTATACCATAAACAGATACGTAAGTCAATAGCTATAATATATAAGTTATATGTATTATAGTTATAATACAGATAGGTGTAAGTGTATATCTAAGTGCTATAGTTTAATATGTATATAGTTATACCATATTCGCAGCCGATTGTCAACAGAAATATATAGCTGCGGGCATAAAAAGTATAAGTTTTTTCACAATGCAGAACATGTGTTATAACTTTATACGTGCAGTGTTGCATTTATATCACAAATATTTACGTGTGTGCATATGCTTGTGTTTAGTATGTTGTCACTTCTTTGTGTGGTTAACAACGATATTTTCAAATCTGTGTGTTTCTATGTATATACTAACGCTAGACCCCCCGGTGGCCCATGCCCGCCCCCGCATCACCCGCGCGCCGCGCCACGTTATGTGCCCGCGAGGGGGCGCGTTTCGCCCCACATAATGTGCCTCACACGCAATGACCCACATAATGTGACATATGCGTGAGAAGTGATTGTAAATCACGGCGAGTGCAGCGTGGCGATGCCAGCTTGAGTTGTGGAAGGGTGTGAAATCTGCGATGACCGTCGACATATCCCTGCTTTGAAATGCCGCTTAAAAACACACCACCCCACACCGCCAATGGTCACTGCCATAAATCCCCCAACATTGGGGAAAAATGCCTCGTATACGTGCGCGACTTCACGCAAGAAAAAGTGTTACACACTTTTCGCGCGGGAAAGTCTGGCATGGTTTTTGTCGCCAAAACGCAATTTTTGCCAAAAAACCCGCTTGACAACCCCCTTAGTACCCCTTAGGTTGATAACACTTGAACTAGTGAAAGTGTTATCAACCTTAGGGGTACTGGAAATGACCACCAACACCAACACCACCACCGCCACCAACACCGCCACCGAGACCGAAGGGCATGAACTCGCCACGTTGTGGCTCAAGCGTGAGGCTGCTGATCGGCGTGTGTTCAAACGCGACATCGCCGATGGCGGTTTCGACAATCGCCTCGGCAAACTACTTGTGCAGCTTTATTCTGAAAATCCTGGTACGTATCTGGACAAGGCGGTTGTGAAGGCACACAAGCTTGACGTGATACCCGGCCAGCGTCGCAGCGATGCGCTGTGGTTTGCCCGAGAAGGTGAGAGTGATCTTGTCCAAGGTGTTCTGCAAGCTTCCAAGCGTGGTTTCACGTCGCTAACCGCTCTCAAGCAAGCTTGTGATAAAGCCGCGAAGAAGGCGGAAAAGGATGCCAAGGATGCAAGCGAAGGTGCAAGCGAAGGCGAAGGTGCAAGCGAAGGCGAAGGTGCAAGCGAAGGCAAAGGCGAAAACTTCGCCGATCTCGCACCACATGAAGTGGTCGCCTTGATCACTCGCAACTTTACCGTGGAAGCACAAGCGGAGATCGCTCGGGCCATCGCCATGAACGTGAAGGCAAAAGCGGCGCGAAAGGCTGCGTAATTGAACATATCGGGCTGGATTTTCTCCAACATTGGGGAATTTTCAGCCCACACTTTCAAGGGATGCGTCATGAAAATCATGCAATTACATACCGCGTTACAGGTGAACAATGCGGCATTGCGCCCCATTAAGGCATCGTGGCCAGCCACTGCACCGGACATACGCGAGGTGTCATGGGCGACGTATGGGCAACATGACGCGATGCATGACACGTACCGCCGTGACCGGCTTATCGCCGACATGGATGCTATCATTAATGGCTTGGAT
>Ga0222716_10000225_pt1 | contig 46885 bp, 59 predicted proteins | sample C33_13DmetaG_FD_165044 | JGI IMG/M metagenome (GOLD analysis project Ga0222716, IMG submission 165044) | Estuarine water microbial communities from San Francisco Bay, California, United States - C33_13D | ecosystem: Environmental > Aquatic > Marine > Unclassified | place: USA: California... | reverse complement strand
GAAAAATAATGGTTTAGCGCCGGTACAGATAATATCGTTAACACACATGGCAACGCAATCTATACCGATACCGTCTAGCATATTATATTCTTGAGCTAGAAGTATTTTAGTACCTACTCCGTCAGTAGCGCCGACAAGATAACTATCACCAAGGTCAAATAAACCTCCGAAACCTCCAATATTGTCTACTAGACCAGAGATTTCTTTGACTAAATTATCTGTTTTTTCTATATCTACTCCTGATTCTTTATAGTTCATTTTTTAAAGTAATAACGTGTGCGAGTAATGATGACATTTTGAATACCAACTGAATGGTATGAGGAACTGAATTACTACTCGCACACATTATTTAAATTGATGGCAGCTTGCTTAATAATGACATTATGAACACCAACTAAATGATATGAGGCCGTGAATTACTAAACAAGCTGCGTTTTATTAATTACCAATGCTATAATGACAAAGTGAATACCAACTAAATGGTATGAGCTCCTGAATTATTGCATTTCATTAATTAAATTATTTCTTACCGCTTTTTTTACAGCATAAAACATTTGCTTGCAAGCATTTTTATGTTCTTTTTGAGCCTGTTTAAAAAAACTCTCTTCTTGTGGGTTAAATTGGTTTTTCGCTTTGCCATTTAACTTCTTTTTTTCCATTTTGTACCCGAAGTCAACTGCTCTTTTAGCTAGGTAAGTTTTATAATTATGAAATTTTAAATTACTTCTTGCTATACCACCTTTCAAATGAAACGGAGAAAAATGGTATACGTATTTTTCAAGAAAACCCCATCCCGGTAAATCGCCGGTTTCTTCTCTTTTCCTAAAATTGTGTTCGACATCCATATTCTCGTCAATTGAAAATTCGAATAAAGACATAATTATGGAGTAAATACCATTATTCAAAGCATTTACATTAACGTCTCCTTGCTGTATACTTTTTTTAACATTGCCTTTCTTATAGTAAGATACTTCAAACACTTTTTTTGTTGTGTCATCTATATTTTTATTAATTTCCTCGATGTTATTTTCTAACCATTGTCTAATTAACCAGTAATCATCTTTACCATACTTGGTTCGTCTAGCATAGTTTAGCGCAGTGTTCATGTTATCTTTAATGCTCCATCCCTCCCGTCTCTTTGGATTTGCGTTATAGTTTGAGCTAGGATTCTTTAGTACATCAATAAAATTAGGATTCTCTTCTAAATATCTATAGAGGTGAATAGGATCTAGCTCGTCAGACTTTTCTTCTCCTTCTTGCCTTGTCTGAAAAGACATCATTTCGGGAAATAATCTTAGTAAATTATTATTATTTTTGCAGTTATCTTTAAAGAGGTTTAATTCATGCTCTTTGAAGGCTTGTGCATGTGATTTCATTGTTCTTGGCCTGTCCATGTGGGCACCCTCAGAAACAAATAGAGTATTCTCATATTTATTAGGTAAATCCAATAGCTCTTGATGAGTGATTTTAAAAGTTTCGTCACTTTTATTTGGATCATAGTAAAAAGCCATGTTCTTACCTAAATCGATAGTTACTACCTGTTTAATGTTGTATTTTTTTACAACCCGATTATTTAATATGTTTTTCATATATGTTTTTTTTTGAAAATGTATGCGAGTAATAATGACAATCTGAATACCAACTGAATGGTATGGGAAGCTGAATTACTACTCGCACACATTATTTAAATTGACAGCAGCTTGCTTAATGATGATATATTGAATACCAACTGAATGATATGAATCTGTGAATTACTAAACAAGCTGCGTTTTATTAATTATTAATGCTATAATGACCTTGTGAATACCCAACTGAATGGTATGAGCTGATGAATTATTGCATTTCATTAATTAAAATTTTACTGAACTAAACTATCCCATATTTAGTTATTATTAAATACAAAGTATATACCGCTAAAAAAGTAAGAATGATCTCACCTGTAATACGCCGAATAGTAAACCTGTCATCGTGTAACATATTATTTTATATCTTTTTAGTTTCGGTGTCCTTTAATAAAGCGACAAGGAAATATTTCTTATGGACAAACCTGTTCTTATTTATAATTTTCTCTTCTTCATCTGAATAAGAAAGAAACCATCCGTTCCGATAACGCATCTCTACATTCGGTGCTACTGGTTCTCCGACATAAACATAATTATCCTCTGGGTATATCGGAATTGATATAACAAGTTTTTCAGTTGGATTGGGATTACCACCCCCAACGGGGCCTATTATATACGGATAACCCTTATCAACTGCAACTGTACTTGCCTCACTTGACAATAATTTTTCTGGCAATCCTGTAGCTACTACTGCTCCTCCCTGAACTACCTTGTTTATAAATGATCTTCTGTTCATCTTATATCTATTTTGCTAATCTTTTTAGATTTAGCATTTTTCAACAAATCAACAAAATCAATCAACTCAAACAACTCTTTTTCTTTTTTAGACAACTCGTCATAAAAATCTCCACCAATAATATCGGGATAACTCATACTTCGCCGTTTAAGTTTGAATGTCAATGCGTTATTCGGCGCAGTTAGCTCTACATTAAATTTAACTCTTTTCATATTTGAATGTTAATACATTATTCAAGGGTTTGGTTTTACTTTTGGCGTTGTGTTTTTTTTGGGAATATTTTTAATTTTAAATCTTCAACCTTAATGAACCCTTTAGGCGTATTTAATTTTAATTTTTGAATCAAATGCTCTTCTGCTTTTGCCTGAACCCAAGCACGGGTAGAATTATTATTTCTAGTTCCTTGGGAAAAGTGTATTGCAGTTTGCTTATTGAATACGCTGAACTGCTCGTTTAAGATAATCTTTATTTCATCAATTTCGATTTGTGAGTTTTTTTTATTAAAAACAAGTGAATCCTTAATAAATTTTCTTTTAAAAAGTAATTCAAATAAATTATCATTTATAAAGCTTGTATTATCCTGATAAAAGTCACTACCTTTAGTTAGATTAAGCCAAGGAAAAATAAAATATTCATCTATTACATTTGGCGCTTGAACGTGACACTGACCGCATAAAATTATAAGGTTAGACGGTTTGCACCCTCCACCTAAACACTCAGGTACAATATGACACCTATGTAACGTACCAGCTTCATAACCACATCTCCAACATCTTTCATGACCTTCTGCAAAATCAACACCTAAAAACGTTTCATCTATATGACAACTCCAATAATTTACGATAGTTTTTATCGGTGGTAGAATAGCTTTTTTCATGTTTTGCTAGTAGCTATAGTAATTAAAATTAAAGTCGCTACAAATGGTATTAAATATTTGATTATTAATTCTTCTTGCATAATTTATTTAAATGAAGGCCGTTTTGAGCGAGGTGCCAAAACAGCTTGTCACTCAAGTTCTGGGTTTTCAAAAATATTACCAACAATTTCGCATTCGCTCATTGTTGGCCCTCCTGTATTACTGTTTATGTTACCGAAACACGTTTCGGGAACATATTACAGTATTGTTTTGATTTTATCGACAACTCTTTTTGCTTTTTGTTTAGCTAGATTAACGAATTCATCTCCCGCTACAACAACCCCCATTCTTCGCTTACCATTAATACTTGGTTTGCCGAATAACCTGAGTTTGACATTATCTTCATCTAATGCCTCATCTAAATTATCGTATTCTACTTGATTACTAACTCCTAATGGTTTAATAACCACTGAAGCAGCAGGGGTATTAAGCTTAATAGAATTAATAGGCAAACCTAAAAGAGCTTTTGCATGTAATTCAAATTCTGATTGATCTTGTGATATGATCGTTACCAATCCAGTATCATGTGGTCTTGGAGAGACTTCACTAAAATAAACTTCATCGTCTTTAACAAATAACTCTACTCCAAATACCCCATAACCGCCTAAAGCATCTGTGATTTTAGTAGCTATATCTTTTGCTTTTTTAAGTTGCACAACATTCATTTCACAAGGTTGCCAAGATTCTACATAATCTCCATCGACTTGCTTATGACCTATGGGTTCACAAAATATTGTTCCTGTTTTATGACGAACAGTTAATAAAGTGATTTCATAATCAAAATCAATTATCTCCTCAACGATAACTTTACCGCCTCCAGCTCTACCTTCTTCTTGGGCTTTTTTCCAATAGTGACCAATTTTAGGAAATGATGAAACTACAGATTGACCTTTACCGCTTGAAGACATAATAGGCTTTACGATGCATGGCATACCGATTTCATGAACGGCTGTAGCAAATTCTTGTTCAGTTGATGCAAATTTGTATTTACTAGTTGGTAATTTTAATTCTTCAGCAGCAAGCTTTCTAATGCCTTCACGATTCATTGTTAATTGGATAGCTTTAGCGTTAGGTATCACTGTGACGCCTCGCTCTTCAGCTTTCATAAGCACTTCAGTATTGATAGCTTCTACTTCTGGGACAATGTAATCAGGCTTAATTAATTTAATGTGTTCATTTAACCATCTTTCATCAAGCATGTCGAATATGTGGCAATTTTGCGCTACTTGCATAGCTGGAGCATGAGGGTAATTATCACATGCATGAACTTTAACTCCCAATCGAATTAATTCAATTGCTACTTCTTTGCCTAGCTCTCCGCTCCCTAGCAGCATTACTTTAGTTGCTGTCCTTGAATAAGGTGTTCCTATTTTCATTTTTATTTTTTAATTAAAAAAGTTATAGATTTCTGGATGCTCTATTTTAAAACGCCTCATATCGATACTGCCAAGGACTCGATAAATATGCAAACCCATATAAACGGTTCCGATAAACAATAGTTTTACAGCCATGTCAATATAGTGAAATCTTTTTGCATCGGTTACTAGTTTAAGCATAAGGTAATAACTATAAGTAATAAAAAAAACACTAATACCAATGTGCCAAACCCAGACTTCTTCTAATAACTTCATTATATTCTAAATATCTCTAATAACAAATTCCTCTGGGTGCATCACCGCATTCGAATCTATAGAATAAGAAAGCGCTATTTTTTTATCTTCATCTTCAATAATTTTATTAAGAATGCTAAGTAAACCTATTTCTACATAACCTTTATGAATTTTAATGTCATAATCTTCCAAAACCTCTTTGCAAGTTGGCACTGTTAAAGATACTAGCGCCATAATTGAAGCAGGGTCCTTAAGGTAAAGATCATTTAATATATTTAATATTTTTTGCGAATTCATCCTCTATCAATTTGCTTTAACACTTCGTTCAACGAATCTTTCGCAGCGACTAGATTGTCAACAATTTTAATGCACTCCTCTACAATATCTGGATGCTCTCCGATACCAGCAGAATTTTGTAAATAATTTTCTAAAAGAGCTTCATTCTTTGCTACTAACGCTTCATAATGAGCTTTTAACGCTAACAGTATTTTATTTTTCATATATTAATTTATTTTGTATACTTTTACTTTTGCTTTTTTTAATAAATCTAAACCTTTTTCGCAACGGTAAGACTCATTATAAACAACTCTTTTAATTCCAGCTTGAATAATTAGTTTAGCGCAATCAAAGCAAGGAGAATAAGTGCAGTAAATTGTAGCTCCTTCACTACTGTTTGTGGATCTAGCTAACTTCATTAGAGCATTACTTTCAGCATGAAGCACTTCTGGTTTAGTTTTTAGTTTGAAAAACTTTTCCTTACCCTTGTCTAACTCCCATTCTTGATCCTTATAAAAATCACGCTCGTCACAAGTATAAAAAACTTCTTCACAATTATTGTCGAAACCAGAAGGAGTTCCATTAAAACCATCAGAAATAATTCGTTCGTCTTTTACTATTAAACAACCAACTTTTTTTCTTTTGGCATGAGACATCTTAGACCACTCTTTTGCCATTGCTAGATATCTTTCGTCTAGCCTGTTTTGATTAGCCATAATCACCACTTATGTATTATATTGGTACAAATAAAAAAACAGGTAATTAAATTTACAATAAGAATAAAACTACGTATTAGTAAGCTTAATTGAGCCTGTTTTATTGTCAAAATAGGAATATTAGGCTCATCATCATCAGTTTTACCAATACGATGATCAACAGTCCTGCACCAAATCAACCAAATATTTTTTAACATCAGCCAGTCTTGAGGGCTTTTATTAATTTCGTTATTTCTGTTTTTGGGATATCCACCCAAGTTTTCCATTCTTTAACATCTTTATTTTTGTAAACATTGTTTTTGTATAGACCCCTAAGAATCTCTTTAAAAATTTCAAAATCTTGATCTGAACCGCTTAATCTAACCTGAGACATTAAAACATTTAATGGCCCATAGGTGACACTTTCTTGCTGCATAGGGGCACTCTTGTTATTTGATGTATCGATTTCGTCAGCACCAACGATATGAATATTTAAAAAATTACGAACACATCTTACAAAAGATCTATTGGTGGCAATGGTTTCTAGAAACTTTTGAGCAAAATTGCTAGTGTTGTAACCTGTCGCGTTAGCGATATCTTGAAATGAAACAGGTTGATTTTCTGATTCAAAATTACCAAGCCAATCAATGGAGCATTTGATCGCTACATGATCCATTTCACATTTTAAGACATCATAATTAACATTCGAAAACCCACGTAGTTTTGCCAACTCTTTAATGCCGGACAATTTGATTAAAAGCTGATAATCTTCTAAACCTTCTGTCGAGTTTGGCATGGGTTGCTTTCTTGCCTCAAACCAACCTTTGTTAGGGTAAAGATGTTCTGCAGGAATCATGGCTCTCCAGTTTATTGAGCCATCTTCGTTGTATTTATATTCTACACCTTCAACGAGGCCGAATTCATTTCTTTTATATTTCATTAATTAACCTGTAGTGGTCCAGTTCTTTCCAAAATTCATTGGAACTATAAACCAACTCAGGGTCACCTGTCAACTCTTTTTTTTGTATCTTTGATTCGTGACAAGAATATTTCTTGCCCTCACTCAATAAGATCTTACTACTAATAAACTTAGTAGCGCTAGAAACCTTTTCTCCTCCATCCTCTTTTGTTTTCCAGTCTGCAGTTTGAATATCAAAATCAAAAAACTTAAATCTATATTTATTTATTTGAGACTCATCTTCACAGTAAATTTCTGTTTTTATACCTATCTCTTGAACTTGTTTCAAATAATCTTCTGTAAAATCATCATTAATGTTAACTGTGAATTGAGCTACATTTTTTTTGAAGTATTTTAACAAGTCAATCCTTATAGGTTTCTCTGTAACGATATTTAAAAATCTATCTTTTAACCAATGAGTTAAGATTTGCTCATCAAAATGATAATCCATTCTAACATTGAGTGCTCTATTCTTCATGAACGAAGGGTGGGCGACAAAATCTGGAATTATTTCTACGATTTTAACAGGATAAAGGTCTCCTGTAAAAATAGTTTCGTATTGTATTTTTATGTCTAATTTAAGTTTATCGAATATCGCTTGAGCTATACTTTCTGGCTCAATAAAATTAATAGATTTAGGTTCTTCTTTTACGCCGTATGCTGGAAGGTTACCTGTTCGCTTGCTGTCAATTGGGAGATGATTTATATTCCAAATAGGCTTGTTTATCCCTGAAGGGTAAATTGAATATAAACTAATACATGGCACATCTAAAGCGTTAGATATGTACGAAGACAAATTATCAGAACAAATGCTTAACAAACTGTTTTCTAGAATATATGCTTCTTGTTTTTTGTTTAAATTAATATAAGGTTTAGTTCTTTCTGGGATACTTTTTGAATCTTTACAAAAAGAAACTATTTCAATCCCCTGCTTTTGTAATACTGGTTTAATATAAGCTATAACGTCAGAATAAATATCGTATACGTTCATACCATTCCTGTTCCTATTATCTATAACGATATATTTTTCATATGGTAACGGAAAATATGAGATACCGACATCTGGGTCAGAAATTTTAACACCGCAGCTCGAAGCGTATTTCTCTAAAACATTCATCTTAATTCGTATTCTACTTTTGTTCTTCCATGGTTAGCGTAATCTATAGATTTTTTAGTTTCTTTGTAAGGGAAAAAGGCTAAATCAAACAAGCCTTTTTTGTTCGCTCTACCTATAAAATAAAAACAATCTAAATCCATTTCATCTTTATATTCGCACATTTTATATATGCTATCACAGTGATCAATTAAATCATAATACATTTTTTTGGTAAAAAAGTAAATATCATGATCAGGGTAGTTACTCTTTAAAGATTTTACTACACTTGTCGATGCCAAAATATCCTCACCATGCTCTGGCATTACATAAGCTATCCTCTTGTTGTCCCTGCCTTTATCTACAATATCATCTAGCGATTTAATTTCACCCTCAATATTTTCTTTTTTAGCGGTTTCATGAAAATAATCTAATACTTGGCTTTTGCTTTTACCTTTTGAAATTTCTGAAACCCAATATTTATAACCACTATCATTTTCATCGACTTCCATCCTTAAGCAATTTTTGTACAAGTCGATCAACCAATCTTTTAAAGGAAAGTTATCGTTAGGAATATACTCCTCATTTCTTAACTTAAAATCACCAATAGAAATGTTGTCCCAGTCAACAAAATTAAAACTGTCAAAAATACCTTCAAATTGTTTGCCCACGACTTCAATAGAAAAATTATCAATAACAAATTTACGAGCAGCTTTGCCAGCTTTTTTTCTTACACTGGATTTCATTTTAAAAACCTTAGTGAGTTGTTTGCATATTGAGTTGGAATTTGTAGAAGCTTTTATAAACTGAGTGCCCGGTTCTCTATACTCTGCCCAATCTAAAGCCAGACCTCCGCTTTCGGCAGTGCATAAATCTTCACCGCAACTATAATTAGTCACTAAAGTAATGAGCTCTGTTAATTTTGCTTCTTGGATAGGGATTTCTTGGCCTCCTGAGGTAAAAGGGTGACAATAAACATCCATTAAATTATAAATCTCATTCAACTGAACCTCGTTTACGCCATTAGCAATATTAGTAGTTTCAAGGGAATCTTTAGAAGAGCAATATTGGCACGGACGCTGCTGACCAGAAAAAGATGAAACCACATATTGTTTACAAACCTTACAATAATAAGTCGTTAAAACATCTTCATTTTTAATGCCTTTTTCTTTAATAAGCCTAGGGATATCCCATCCCTCTGCCCAATGAGTATGCAAAAACAATTTTGCTTTTGAGTTTTGGTTTTTGCTTTTAAAAAGTTTAAATCCTTCCAATAAGTTAGGGACACTTTTCCTTAATTGGTTCCTAAAAACAAAACCAATAATAAAGTTATCTGATATATTAAATTTTTTCCTTAAAGCATCTCTCTTTTGATCGTTAATTTTATAAAAATTATCAGTGTCTAATGTTCCCCTGATAGTTTTGACATGTTTATGGCCTAATTCAGCCATAGCTTTTTCTGCGAAACTCGCCCAAACATAATAATTCTTTATCTTTGGGGCCATCTTAACAGCCTCTGGCAAAAGAGGTAAACTATCTAAAGTGGTATGGACGATGCAATTTATTTTGCTCCACCAATCCTTTTCAGTAAAACCAGAAAAAGCCCAAACATCTTCTATACCAAGATAGATATCTGGCTTTTCTTTTTTTATGATGCTTTCTATAGACTCATGACCATATCCAGCGTTTCTGTATCTAGGTTTATCTTTGCTGATTTGCTGAAGAACGAGAGCGTCTTCAGGTAGGGTGCCTATAGCTTTCCAAGGCAAAAGAGACAAAGCTTCATCTTTTTCTTTTTTTGCATTTACAAGTTCTACAATATCATATTTATTCGTTTGATATAAATACTTTAGTAGGTTTTTTTTGTGTTTGCCAAATCCTGTAAAAGCTTTGCAAAAATTGCTATGAATAAGGATTTTCTTTTTTCTCATCACTTAAATAGTTGTTCAGGAGCTTCAATCCCTCCGATAATAGTATAAACAACTAAACCTTTTTTAGATGTATGGTAAATGCCTCTATGAACAGTTGAGTTATCACCTAAGATCCGACTTAGTTGCTCGAATCCGTGCTCAAGATATTCTTGAGGGGTATTATCAAGAATACCTCTGTCACCAATAACTACGCACGATGCTACCTTACCTGAAGCTACGTCAATATTAGCTAAAATATTTTTCTTTAAATTGTCTCTCACTGCGTAGCTAATATCTGTTTCTTGGACCTCTTCCTCTTTCATTCTAACTGGGACCGCACCAAAAGAAATAATTCCAGAAGATAAAACCGTGTCTAGGTCAGCTTTATCAAAAGCCGTGTATTCTGAATCTTGAGCCGAAACCTTATTAAATAAATGGAATAAAGAACAAATACTAGTATTAGCAGTGTTCCAAAATTTATTAACAGACAATCTCGGGTAAATTTGCTTAATCCTTTCGTTATCAAGAATCACTAAAGGAGAAAGGGTGCCATTATTACAAAAATTTATTAAAGCATCCGTAGTTTCTTTCGCATTAGAAATGACCCTAGACCCTTCAGCTTTAGTTGGTAAGGCTACAATAGAACCTACCTTAGCTTGAAAATCTGAAGTCTCAATCCCAAAGCTCTCACAAAGATCGTGAGCAATTTCAACAACAATAGGACCCCCCCCAGCGCCAGTTCCTCCTCCAGCACCGATACATACTAAGACTCTATCGAAATCACTTTTAAAAACGTTTTTGAGAAAATCTAAAATATCTTCTCTGTGTGATTGAAAAATTTCTTTCGCCACTTCTCTGTTTTTACCTGCACCTGAACCCCCAATGAGTAATTTGTTGTTTTCTGGAATCTTTAGAGGCTTCAAATCTTGAGCCGCAGTATTAATGGCTGCAACTCGCCTGTAACCTAATTTCCAAAAGGTTTCAGCTAATCTAGACCCACCTTGCCCTACACCGACAATAGCAAACTTGTAAGCAGAAGTGAACTCATCTTTAATAACTTCTTCAGGCTCCTCTTCGCTTGGTAGCGGGATGTCAGGCATATCCACACCTAAATCATCAATTTCCTCTGCCTCTACGTCTTCTAAATCTTGGTTTTCTAAATTTTCTTCTTCAGTCATATTTTTATTATATTTTTTACTTATAGGGTTTGCGTTTGAATATTCGTGCAGTGTTGCCATTTTTTTTAAAATGGCGCTTCTTCTAGGGCGCTTTCTGTTTTTTTATTGTAGTTTGTGTCCTTATGGCTATTAGCTTTAGAAGTCGATGCTAAAAATAGATCGAAGAAAGTTGTGATAAGCCTTTTTAATACTTCTATTTCTCCCGGTTCAAGTGAAATTCTAAAAGTTTGACTACCGTTGCGAGTTACCGTAAACCCAAAAGCTGGAGATTTAAACTCTTGGTAATTACCATTTTTATCTTTTACTTTTTTAAGTTTATCCCAAGGTGTTAAAGCTATAGAGGTTTTGTTATCATTAAAATCATGAAACCCAGACCAAGGGATACGTGTGCTAAGAGTAGATAATATTTCCCCTAGCTCGAATTCGTTAAGTTTGATCGCAAGTTTTTTATCGGCATTGTCTTTGTTCCCGGAAAAACTCCCAGTCTTAGTAGAGCTGTTCCATGAATACTGCAAAATAGCATTCACATAAAAAACAGGCTTTTCGTTTCTTGTGTCGATTGAAAAATTAAAAGCTGAACCTGCGTTTTTTGCATTTGGTTTGTAGATCTGTAAATTCATATTCTATAATAATATGTAAACAAACTGTTTTTTCAACTAAAAAAGGCCCTCCAAGAGGGCCTTTTTATTTTTAATTTTTAGTTTATTAGCAGCCTGATTGACATCCTCCTGAGGGGTCTGGCCCTGAAGGATCAGGAACAACCTCTGGTCCTGTTGTGGGTCCAGAAGCGGGACCAGATGGGTCCGCAGCGGAAGCTTGCTGCTCCACCTCTTGCTGCTGTTTGACTGAGTCCTCATAGTCGTTAACTTGTTTTTTGATATTTTCAAGTTGCTCCTCAGTAGCATTATCCACAAGCTCCTCCCCACGTTTAACACAAAAGTCTCTTAAGATGTTAATGGTTTCACTTAAGGAGACTGTGTTAATTAACATATTTGCAACGCGAGTTTTGAGGGCTCCGATAGTATCTGTGTTTTGTTCTTCTGACATGTCTTTAATTTTTTATATATTGTTCAATATTTTATAATTGGTATCTTGGCTAAACCTATTTACCTTTATTCACTATATTACATTGACGTTTTAAAAATTCAAGTTTTTTTTACATTTAAGAATGTAATGCTATGTCAAAATCTACATTAATAGCACCGTTATTTCCATTAGCTGACACAATATTAAAAATAATATCTGTTTTAGGGGGCAACTGAGAAGGAAAAGGTAAATCTTGGTTTATAGTATGGCTGGTCCCAACAGAAGAAATTTCTTGAACCCTAAAAACCTTACCGTATAGCCTAGTTTTAATTTGAAGCGTGTAATCGATGTCACTTGCGCTACTAGGATTGTGTGCTGTTGCGTGATAATTAGTTAAATATCCGGTATAATTAGATGGAACAGTATATAGAGCCATCAAGGTTTGATCATTACCAGCTAGTACCTGCGCATAAGATGTTGATGCGTCACCGCTTGCGTGAATATTAATATTTCCGTTTATTTGAGTAGAGTCATTATTGAATGCCCTAAAAACTCTACTCCAGCTACCATCAATATTAACATCTGAAATTCCGTTTAAATTTCCAGTCCAGCTTTGATTATTAAAATTTTCATCTAACCCTTCTACCACAAATTCTTGTGAATCAGTGCCTTGAGAAGATTTTATTTGTATTCCTGTCGCTGTGTCAGGAGGAAAAACATACTCTGATGAGCCATCCCAAATAGTTTCAGGAGCAGTGGTGCTGACAGTATTACTTACATCAGGATTACTTCCGAATTTATGAATGGCGTCTGACGCATTATTTAAAATAGAATAATAACCTAAAGTGCTCGACGTTTGTGGGGTCCAGTATAAATTCGCCTCGTCCCATATGTAATTAAAATTAACAGTGTGATTTCTGTTGGGAGAGGTTTCAAATCCGTTCGTTATGTTGGGGGGAGTGCTCATTATGATAATCCTAATATGTCGCCTTTACGAATATTGTCCCAGCTAACGCTGCCTTTTGTTTTTTTTATATTTTTGAATTGATTTAAGCATATAGCAAACCTTTGCTTACCATTCTTAAATTCTTTATTCATGATATCATCAGACATACAGCGCCTAATAAACTCATCTTTATCTTCTTTTTTTATCGGTTTGGGTAGAGGCATTATGCGTAAAGTCCCGTAAAAGTTAAAGGCCTAAATCCTTCGTCATAATCATCTGTAATAAAACTATCCAAATTATTATAATGAAGTTTTTTAAAGTATTCTCTACCTATGTGATCTCTCAAAACAGCTTCGTCACCAATATTACCCGTAGAAAGCAGACCTGTAATTTGGGGCTTATAACCTGTAGCTAAAAATCCCGTATCTGTTTCTCCGTGAATAATATTAGACAATATCATCGGATTATTTCCCGCATACTCTATACTCATATTAATCTAAGTGATGTTTGACTACCTGTTTAAAAATAAGCACTCCCAATATTATTGAGAGGACTATAGCTATTATGACAAATAACATTTAATCTAAGTTACACTTTTTTTGATTGTTTGATCTCCACTTTATTACTTTTTGATGAAAAAGAAACTGCTACACTTGTCTCATAAGAATGATTCAAAAGGAAAACAGATAAAGGGTCTAACACCTTATTTTGTATAACCCTTTTGATTTGCCTAGCACCAAATTCTTTTTTATCATTATTTTTATAAATAAAATTTACTAAAGATGGGCTGTAGTTAATTTTTACGCTATCAACCTCAGAAAAACAATTCAGCTCTTTTTTGATTATTTTTTTCATACCTTCCTCTGTAAAGTCATTAAAAAATATAATTTCATCGAATCTGTTCATAAGCTCAAGGGCCATATATTTCTTTAAAGTTTTAAAGGCTTCAGCTTTGATGTCTTCGCTTGATATATTAGGCTTGAACCCTAACATTGTTTTTTGTGATAGCTGGCTAGACCCTATATTACCTGTAACAATGATAACGCAGTTGTTAAAATTAGCTTTTCTTCCTATAGAATCTGTTAGCTCTCCTTCTTCTAAGATTTGCAGCAAAACCTTTTGGACTTTAGGGTGACTTTTTTCTATCTCATCAAATAAAATTAGAGTATGAGGGTTCTGACAAATTTTTTCAATAAGCAAACCCCCTCTATCGTAACCTACATAACCCGGGCTGCTACCTATCAACTTGGCGACACTGTGCTCTTCTGAAAATTCTGACATATCAAACCTAATAAAATTATCTTCAGCTATAAACATTTTGTTAGCTAAAGTTTTTGCTAAATAAGTTTTACCCACACCAGTAGACCCTAAAAATAAAAAACTTCCTATAGGTTTTTTGATATCTCTTAAACCGCTTTTATAGCGCAATAAGCATTTAGTGATTTTAGAAACCGCTTCATCTTGGCCAACAATATCTTTTTTGATCTCTTTTTCTAAATTGATATATTTGCTTTTATTCTTTTTGCTAAATTTATCTTTTGGTATTCCTGTTTTATGGCATAAAGCGTCTATAACGTGAATCATCGATAGTTTGCCTACTGTATTAGATGAATCAATTTTAGCAAGCCATTTTTCGTATTCCTGTTTAAAGTCTGAAACAGAAAGTTTTTTTAATGCTTTATTTTGTTCTTTTTTATTTTTACATGACATCTCGACTAAAACATTTACAACTTCAGCCTCTTTCTCCAAGAGGGATTTCGGTTTATGAGTCTTTTGAACCTTGCAGTGACTACAAGATAAATCTAAAAGATCGATTGCTTTATCTGGGAAATTTGTATCTTTTATGTATTTATCTGCAAAATCAATAATATTACTCAAAATTTGATCGTCGATAGAAACACCATGGTATTCAGTGAAATAATCTTTTTTATTTTTTAGTATACCTAAGGTTTCTTCGGCTGATGGAGCCTTAAGGTTTATTAAATCGAACCTTCTGCTTAAAGCTTTATCTTTATGTATTTTTTTCCGATATTCTTCATATGTAGTAGATCCTATTACAATTATCTCACCATTCGATAGATAAGGCTTTAAAATATTCGCAGCATCTAGACCTCCTTCGGCATCTCCTGCTCCAATCAAAGTGTGAATTTCGTCAATATAAAGAATGATATTAGAGTTTTTGCATTCGTCAATAACACTTTCCATTTTTCTCTCGAAGTCCCCGCGATACTTAGTGCCTGAAACTAAAGAATTCAAATTTAATGAGTAAACCTCTTTGCCTGACAATAAAATATTACATGAGTTAGAGGCTATAGAGTGAGCGAGGTATTCGACTAAGGCTGTTTTACCAACACCTGAATCACCGACTATCAAAACATTATTTTTTGTTTTTCGGTTAAGGATATACTGCATTTTTTCAAAATCTTGGTCCCTTCCTTTTATCTTGTATTCTTCCTCTTGGCATTTAGATGTTAGGTTAGTGCAGCAGCGATCAAGTATGCTTTTTTTACTACTCTTATTTCTTTTTGATTCAGGTTTTTGATCTAAAGGTTCTTCTGCGAAAGTTTCATTATTAAAATATTTGGTTATTCGTTCTTCATACTCTTCGTATTCAAAGTCCATTTTTTCTACAACATTAACGTTTACACACTCTATGTTAGAAATGATGCCTATAAAAATATGATCGATAGACACCCACCCATCATCACATTCCTCAGAAAACTCTTTTGCAGTTTGAAAGATATTTACGATTTGTTTAGATGCTTTTGGATTTTTATTTTTTTTAACCTCTTCTTCTTGGGCCTGAAAAAAATCTTCAACAATCCATACTCTAAAACTTTCATAATCAAAACCTATTTCTGATAAGATCCTTATAGACTTAGACTCTTCGCAAAAGAAAAACGCAGCGATTAGATGTTCTGCGGTCACTTCTGGTTGGTTTAGTTCTCTACATATATTAGCAGCTTTTTTATAAAGCCATTTTGACCTATTTGTAAGAGAGTAATTTTTCATGAACCCTTTAAATCCTTCATTTTCATGTAAATTTTTGTATCAAACACTTTTATATCGCGTACTGTTAAAGCTTGATCCTTCATTGTTTGCCCCACGACGACAACAATATCATCTTTTTGAGGAATCTTTTGATTGTTTTTTTCTAATTTTTCTAGGCCTTCTTGCCATAAAAAGCATTTAGCTTCATTTCTTTCATCAGACAAAACAAATGATAAATATCTTTTATTATTGTTTTTAGTTCTTTTTAAAGAGGACTCTTTAACTATACCTACTGATCTAAAATTCACTTTCTCAGATTCGCCCCTTAATTCTTCTAAACCTCTAGTTAAACACTTCTTAGACAAACAATCTTTTAGCCTAGAGGAATAATTATACCCTAATAATTTTTTTTCAAAAAACCAGTTGGCGAAATCAGGATTTGATTTGTTGTGTTTGTATATCTCAATACACGGAGACATCTTGTTTTTTATAGTTCCCTGCCTACTAGGTTTAATTAAAGGTTTTCCGTCGTCCCCTATATTTGGACCATCTACGATTTCTTTTTCCCAAATTTTTATACAGCTATAATCATATTTGGAACCAAGGTTCATAAATATTCGTTTTTCTCTATCAGTGAGAGTATTAAATAATTGAGCTTCCAGTGCCGCTTTACTTCTTTTGCCGTCAACTAAACTGTTTAAAGCTCCAGCTTGAATTAAACTGCTAAGGACAGCGATATTAATTTTAGCTTGCTTCGCAGCGACAAACATACTCATTAAATCTGGACACTCTTCTTTTCTAAAATCAATTATTGCTTGTAAAGTTTTTTCACTTATACCTTTTATGGAATTTAAGCCATATCTGATATTACTGTTCTCTTTACTAAAATCCATTTCACTTTTCGCTAAATCAGGAGGAAGAAGCTTTATGCCCATCATAGACAAATCTTTTTGTATTTTATCTATGATGTCATAGGGGTCTTGTTCATGTTTAGAGTTTCTAAGCAAAGCAATGTGAAAATCTAAAGGGTGATTAAATTTCATATATACTGTTTTCATTGCTAGAATAGCGTAAGCAATAGAATGAGATTTATTGAAAGAATAATTGGCTGAATCTTCGGCCACCTTCCATAAAATTTTACCGGCTATTTCATCAATGCCGTTTTCTTTTATTTTATCTGAGATTTTTTGCTTCCATGCGGGCATTTGATCGATCTTTTTCTTACCAACGATTCTTCTAAGTTGCTCTGCTTCATCAAGGCTAAACCCGATTTTTACAGCCATCTGCATTAGTTGTTCTTGATATAAAGGAATGCCAGCTGTATAAGATAAAATGTCGTTAAATAACGAATGCTGAGTCTGAAAATCACCAGTTTGAACATATTCAGCGAAGTCATCTTTAAACTGCAAAGCCCCGGGTCTAGCTATAGCTACTACAGCTGAAACTTCTTCTAGGTTTCTGGGCCTAACTGTTCTGCAAACATGCAAGTTTGTGTCAGCTTCAATTTGAAAAAGACCTTGAGAACAATCAAGAGCTTGAAAATGCTTGTATAAATCAGGTTTCTCTATGTCTATTGAATCTAGATCTACTCCTGCATTATCACTAGCGTCTTTAAGCACAGATAAGGTTTTAAGGCCTAAAATGTCGAATTTAACACTTAGGTCTGCAGTAGAATTCATATCGTAACACGTTATCAAGTGCCCTTCTTTAGTGCTTTGAGTGGGGCATATGTTTGTCAACTTTTCACTTGAGATAGCTATGCCTGAAGCATGGACTCCGGTGTTTTTAATTAAACCTTCTAGTTTTTGAGCTATACTAAAAACTTCAGGATTTTCTGTAGCCCACTTTTTAAAATGCTCACTTTCTTCAGAAGCTTCCGCTAGCTTTGCGACTTTACCAAAATGAGACGGTATTAAATCACTAACACCATTCATATCCTGCTCAGTATAATTCCCAACTATTTTACCGACTTCTTTGATGCATATTTTTCCGCTCAATGTCACTAGGTTTAAAATGCGACTTGTTCGTTCTGGATGCCTTTTACCAATATAATCTATAACCTCTTGCCTTCGGTCAAAAGCAATATCATTATCAACATCTGCAAGGAGACTTCCATCTAAATATGTTGATCCATTCTTTTCTATCTTTCTCGCTCTACTTTCAGAGACAAACCTCTCAAAAAATAAACCGTGTTTTACAGAGTCTACTTTTGTAACATCTAAAAGGTACAAAATTAAAGATCCTGCAGCACTACCCCTGCCTGCTCCGGTCGGGATTTCTTGCTCATGGCACCAATTTAGAATGTCCCAGTTGAGCAAGATGTAATCGATAAAACCTAGCTTTTGTAAGATTTTGTATTCTTTTTTTATTCTATCCACATAAACCTGCTTATTCTCTTTCTTATCTAGACCCTTTTTCTTAAAATACATTAAGCAAAGATGAAGTAAAAAGGTGTCATTCGATGAAGACTTATCTATATTTAGTGTATTATACCATTTATCTTCTATTTTGATGATAGGTAACACTACTCCTGCAGGGGCACAGTCATCGTATTTTGAAAAATTATCACTAAAGCTCATACCTCTACCTTCCATAAGAGTTGAAAAAACATCTCAGCATTCTTTTCTACGTCATATAATGAATTATGAAGCTTGTCTGGATCAAAATCAATATTGAATTCTTTTAGCATAGCAGCTTGGTTGGTTTTTACTCCTTTTTTGCGGAAACTTATAAGTTTTTGTTGCCATTGAAGCAAACTATCGTTTACGTCTTTAGGTATATCACATTTGTAAGATTTAGCCAAGCAATTTGTGTCTAGAATTCTATCCATGTAGCTGTAGTCTGTAGCTTGCCCTGTGAGCCTTCTATGAGTGTTATGTATATATACATCGTAATTTGCTATATTATGGCCCACAACCATATATTCTGGATCATAAAGGTAACGATCAAACTCTTTTAAAACTTCTTTAGCATCTTTTTTCAGCTTATTATATACGTTGGCGTTAAACTTGGTGACTTTAGCGGCTTCATCACTAATTTTAAAATTAGGCCAACTTATATAGTTATCTACCTTTTTTATTATCTTTTTGTTTTGCGCTATAACAAAAGATAGCTGAAAAGGTTTGGAGTAATACAGGTTAAGCCCTTCTGTTTCGTAGTCAAAGACTATATACTTTTGGTCTTTTTTGTATCTTAGCAAGTTATTTATCATTTTAAAATTGAGTGTATTCGCTGTATGTTATAAAAAGTTCTGCCCCTTCTTTTATTGGCCTATTAGCTCTGTAGGAAAATATTTGGCTTGGTTCAAAATACGTATAATCTACATTGGCATCTTTAGAGTGATTAAAAATCATACCGGAACCTAAAACACATACTGGTCTAGTGATATGGCCGATATTAACGGCTCCGTTTTTATCTGCAAATTCAGCATGATCATCTTGAAGATAAGGTATGGCGAAAAAATAATTTAAAAATGTTTTATCTAAATCTTGCCACTTTGATTCATCGGGCGTTAAATAATAACATTCTTCTATTAGTTCTCCTTTTTTAATATCCTGATTACAAAAAACCCCATACCCGTGGGTTTGAGATTGGCCGATGTATATTTTTTCAGATTTAAACAGTTTGCTTTTCATGGTCAAGCCAACTTTCAAAACTAAATTCTGCACTTCCGCATGACTCCAAATTCGGCTTGCTTAAACTGTTCGTTTTAGCCCCGCGCCTTGCATCAATAATCCTGCGGACTTGGTAAGCATTAAAATCTTTTCTATCTTTATAGTATATTGATTTTACCTTTTGAATAGTTGCTTTGTAATAATCAGCAGCTACCTTTACTTTCTCTCTAAGAAGACTATCAAACGGTAGGCCATTATCCTCTATAAACATAGTTACGCTACCGAATTGACTAAAATCAGGAATAAAATTTTCAAAAGTCAAATTGTTATAATAAACATATGAATCATAAAAAGGTATAGCTAGCAACAAATCATCAGGGCTCCAAAACTTTAAAACATCTTGTTCGCAAACTCTACCATCTCTCTCGCTAAAGGCTAGAGAATATATCTTGTATAAGAGCTTTATGCCTTGGTTGTTTTTTGCGAATATGTTTATTCTGTGTGAGCTTTTTTTCTCGAAATCACTGGCCACTTGAAGCCTTAAACCGAAAACAAAATCAAAATCATTTTTTTCAGAGTACCTCAAGTAATCAAGGAATCCGTGCATTCTATTTTCCAGCAAAAAGACTTTTCCCAAATTATGTTTTCGAGCAATATCTATAACACTATCAGGGCCGTTTGACTTCGTTGGTTTAAATTTTAGTATAGATTTTCCTATACTGTGATCTGTTGTGAACAAGGGTATCATACTCAATAATCAGTTCTATTCCATCTGGGGCAACCTTGGTAGCGCTCCTTTTCTATAGTATAGCCTTCTTTTTGTAGTTTGACAAGCTCAAAATAATCTTCAACAAAAACTTTTTTGATCAGTTTGCCTGAATCGTTATAAAGGGCATAGTATTCAAAAGGGAATTTATACATGCAATGCCACATCGGTTGACCGTTTTTTTTAGGCTGACCTCTATACCTTGCAAACCCACACATAATTGGTCCAGCAAAACCGTCTTCTTTAGTTATCTTTTTATCTGCAGCATAACTTTTTTTAGCTATGACTTCGTTAAACTTTTCAAGATACCTTTGAGCTTTACCTAGATTCAGCTCAAACTTTTCAAGATCATCGGAAGGAATTTTTTCCATCTTCAATAATCCTTCTGGGTTTTCTGAGTTTTTTAAATCAAACTTAAGAAAAACAAATTCGCTTCTTCGTTCTTTATATTCTGGAAACAAATGTTTTACAGCTAAGCAATAAATATAATCTTGGAGGTTTTTAGAAACTTCTTTTCCTTGAAAAACCGCCTTACTAGTTTTAAAATCTCTAATGATAGCTAACTTTTTACTTTTGTATAGGAAAAGTTTATCAATAAACCCTTTGATATGGTATTGTTTACCTTGCTCTTCTATTTTTAAATCAAACTCATACTCAGAATATGCTTCTGTGGGTTTTTGTAAATCTTTGCCGTAAAAATCATATTCTAATCCTGCCACAATCATATCATTGATCATGGTGAGATTTTCTTCGTCATTGACTCCGTGTCCTATGGCTTTTTTTAAAACCATTCTTTTGATAGATGGAACACAAAAGGAGTCTTTGTTTTTGACAATCTTATTGTAGTATCTTTTTCTATTTGCTTTGCCTAAACATTCGAATACAGCATGACATATATCACCTCTAGAAGAACCATCATTTTTTTTATCAGGTAACATCATGTGATATTTTGCCCAATATAACCAACTGCAACTTTGCGCAGTTTTTAATCTACTTGCTGATAATTTAACTATTTTGCTCATTAAAAAGTATCCTCGTTTAAATGCGCAGACAACAACTCTATTTTTTTATGAAGGTTAGCTTTTTTTAAAAATATTTTTTTATGAAAAGGATTCTTAATAAAATCTAATATGTATTTGCGCTGATCTTTTTCATTTATTTGTTTTTCAGTCCACTCATTGAAAGTTTTATTTTGATGTATCTCTGATAAGTCGCCTGACTTGGGTAGTTTTATAGAGACTTTATCTATGTCAAAAAAATCTAACAAAGAAATGTAAATTTTAATTGAAGCTTCTAAGCCTGAGTTTACTTTATTACTTTTATCATTATTCATAACAATAATGATTTTTTTAGGATTGAACGCTAATATTGATGCTAATTGGTTGCCGCTTAAGCTTAGACCAAAAGTAACTATATTATTTTTAAAGCCATTTTCAGTTAAAGCTAAACTATCCCCTACTGATTCAACAACATAAATCACCTCTTTTTCCTTAACGCTATCTTTAAAGTCTTTACCTAAACACAAAGGATAAACCCAATCTCTTTTTTGTCCGACATGCTTCCATTTTGGTATTTTATCTTGATTAGGTTTCCATAAGGTTGATCTACCAGAAAAGCCTATTAAAGAGCTAGGGTCTTCAAAACTAAAAATAGGAAAAACATATCTATTGTTCATGCTTCCTAATGTAGAAAATCCTGACTTATAAGACTTTAAGGTTTCAGAAGATATACCTTTGCTATTGTAAAACTTATAATGAGGTAAAAAGTTATTTATGACTGACGCATCGTATGTTTTTGGCATTCTTATATTATGTTTACGGTCAACGTTTTCAAATATGTCTTGAGTTTTTGTTTTAGTTATGTCGTATTTTTTTAAAACATCGGGGTTTGAAGTCCCTAATACTTTTGAAACTAGTCTTGCGAATGGGCTTGGGGGAATGCCTTCAACAAAATCCCTCCAAACACCAGAATTCTTATATATTTGAACGGCAGTATTGTTGTCTCCATTTCTCCATATTGCATTTGTTGTCCAAAACTCGCCTTTGTCTAAAAGCTTGAAGCCTAAATTATGAAGCACATCTTGAATATCTTCTGTATCCATTTGTTATATTGTGTTAGGGACCTCACCTCTCTCGAAAGACCTCAAGTCTTCTTCTGGTTCATCGTTTTGGACAAACTCATCTTGAGCGTCTAAGAAGTCTGATATATCCTGCTGATCCCCTCTGCACTCTACGTTAAAATTATTAATATTAAGCTGAATGCTGTTCTTCACAGTTCTGTCAGGCATTTGTATTAAAGCGTTAGCCCTCTGAGGCATTTTTCCTAAATGTCGAGTTTTAACTGCTATTAATTTATGGTTACCAAAACGCTCTGTTTCCTGAACCTCTTCGTCAGCAGTTTTTCTTCTTAAGATAAAAAGATGGGAGCAATATTGAGTGACTCTATCTGACCCGCTAACAATGCCTTCATCGTCATTAACATCTCTGGATTGACGGTTAGTAACGATACCTGACCTATTACTTTGTATACTGGTTATCATAGGGATAATTGGTTCACCTTCAAAAACAATTTCTCTCTGAATCGTTCTTTTAAATGTGTCAACCATTTTTCCTATTGTTTGCCATTCCGCTTTATTTGTTTCTTCTGTTGGTTTAATGTAATCAAAAGAAAATATCATCGGGTTACCTCTACCCACCTCTTTATAATAAAATCTTTTAAGAACATTAATCATTCTTTCTAAAGAATAACCTCCTACACCGTGATAATGGAATTTGAGGTCTTTAACCTTATCAAAACCATCTCTAACTTTTTTAACTATTTCATCTCCCGCCTGTCTCCATTTTCCTGTTTCAAGTAAATGAGGGCTAACGCCAGAAACAGCTGAACATTGACGGATCATTAGTTCATTTCTGCTCATTTCACCATTATCAAAATGAAGTACAGGTACTTTGTGTTGTAATGCCACTTTAACACAATAATCCAAACAAAAGGTTGTTTTTCCTACTCCTGATCTAGCGACAATAACTGTAATATTTCCCGGCCTTAAAAGTGAACCGTATAAATCATTGATCATTTGGTGAGGCCCCATTAATCCCATTTCATCTTTAGGGTTTTCACCTAAAAACTCAACATATTCCCTCATTTCATCCCCACAGATATTACTAAAACTATCTTCTGATAAATCAAAAATGTTTACTTTATCATTAAAAGATTTATCAGCAACCTCAACAATTTCGTTAAAAGAGCAATCTTCATGCATCTTTTTCATTTGCTCAGCTGTATTCTTTGAAGCTAAGTAAATCTCTCTTCTTACGCTAACCTTTTTGAGGGCTTGGGCTACCTGCACAACTTGATTGGCAGATATAGCTTGCATAGATAAAGAATGTAAATATTTTGATATATCTATCCCATTTGCAAAAGAAACACCTAAACTTTTAATTTTTTCACTTAAAACAATTAAATCTACCCCCTTATTGTTTTCGCAAAAAGATTTAAGCGCTATGTATACAGTGCCGGTAATATTTTCTTCTGTAGAAGCAAAGTCTTTTTCGGATATGAAGTCTGCTATAGCGCCATATTGATCTGGATGCTTTAATAAGCCAGCTAGCAGTCGATGCTCAAGCTCTAAATTATATATCATTTTACTCTAGTTCGTCTGGGTCTTGTTGTGGCATAGAAGATTCACTTAGCTCAATTTGATCAAGAAATTTTTCTAAAGATTTCCTTAAACCTAATTCAACCACTTGAGATCCCACTTTACAATTGATAGATACGCTACCACTATTATCTACATAAGCTAAAATAAACCCACCATATTGACCATTGTTAGTGAACTCATAAAGCTTATCCATTATGACTTCTGGTACCCCGTTATTATTACTTGTGTGATCCATAGTATATATTACACTATTACTTTCCTTTAGCTAATGTTTGGCGCAAATAATCCATATCTTCTTCATCGTGGATTTCTATCAACATGATCTTGTTGATTTCGCAAAAGTTAAGCTTGTCTTGATCTCTTTTGAGTTGTTTAAGATAATTTATCTTGCTTTTGCCGTGGAAAAACTCAACATATTCAGTGTGCTGCCTTCCTTGAACTTCAATAGCTATATTTAATGTAGCATTGTAGAAGTCCAATGTCAAGCGAGTGCCTACAATAGGAAATTCTTCAAATACTATATGGTTCTCCCAGTAAGCATAAAGTATATTTTTTACTTTCTTTTGGAATTTGCTTCGACTATCTTTAGCCCAAGCAACCCTATACGAAGATGCTTTCTTTAGTTTTTTTGTAGAACCAAATAGTGTTTGAAATATCATTCGGACAAAATTAAGTCTCTGAAGTATTTTATGAAAAAGTTTTTAATTTTTTCATCTTCTTCTACTAAAGTATTAAACTTATTTTCGCCTTGTATTGTTTCTGGTATTTCTATTTTGTGCTCTAGTGCTTCGTTTCTTAAATCTGCAGAAATAGATATCCATGCCCCCTTCTTCTCGGCGTGACCCCACAAATATAACATATCTAATATTTCTTTCTCGTTCCAGATGCTCTTTCCTCCAATACGACCATAAATAATAGGATAACGAATTACAGAATTAGTTTTTTCATTTGGGCTTTTCTTTACCGTAATTTTTGCATAGTGACCTATATATGGATTTTTTTGAGGGTCATATTTTTCTAAAGGCTTTTGTAGGATCATATCAGTTTTGAATCTAGGCTCAAATTCAAAGATATAATTAGCAAAATGCAATAAAGCATTACCGCCCGTAGCTGTAGTTTGCCTTATAGGGGCTTTACTGTAAGGGTCTAATTTTATATCTGCACGGACTTGACTAACAAAAACTGCCATATGTCCTCGTTTAGCAAGAGCTATACTAACTCTTTTCATGAATGTCGCAGCAATAACTGCTCCTCCAGCGACTTTAGAACATTCTTCGAAACTTTTTTCTGCGTCATTCTTTGTAATTAGACCGTCTACACTATCTAATAAGAAAAAATATCTAATATCTTCAGAGTTATCGTAAACAAGATTACGCATTACTTCAACAACTGTTTCGTAAACATTACATTCAAATACAAAACAATTTCCATTTTGCCATTCTTCAGATTTATTTGTGAACTCTACTCCTGAGCGATCTTTCATGTTTTGGGATAACCTGCCTTCAGCTTTAATGTAAAAACCTCTAGAATTAGGTACTGTATTAAGAAAATTGCGCATCAACTCTAATGCAGCAGAGGTTTTGCCTCCCTCATTCATGCCTGTAAACCGATGTAATCCGGGGCCAATGCCGCCTTGCAATTCGAAGTCTACAACCAAGCTCCCGTAAGACACTTTATAATCTATGTCTTCTTCAAAATTATAATGATTCTCTTGATTAGTTTTCAAAAAATTTGAAAGTTTATCGTTCACAGTGAGAGCGGTCGAATTTGATGTTTTTGATTTAGTTTTAGCCATTTAAAAAACTTCTGATAGATTGTGGTTTGTTTTTTCTTATTATGTCTTTGCCGAATTTTTTATCGTAAATTGTTGTGTCTTCATCTTTACGAGAAACACGATGGAAATCTCTATACTTTACTCTCAAATATTCCTCTAGAGGTTCAACCATAAGTTGAGCGAAAGATTTTAACTTAGGTCTGAATTCAGTTTTTTGCCAGAATTCTAAATTGGGATATTTCTCTATAAGTTTTTTTAAGAGCTTGGTTTCTTTTGACCAAAAACCTCTAGCCTTTGTTACTTCGATGTGTTTTTCTATAATTTTACTGAAGGCTACTTTAGGCATATAAACTATATTAACACATGAAAGCCTTACGTCAACAAAAAAAGAGTCCCTTTTGGGACTCTTTTAGTAGCAAGTTGAATTGCTGGTATACCTATGCACCAATAGGCTTATGATTGAGGTGGAGAAACAGATTGCAAGCCGGGATTTTTAAGTTTTTCCTTTTTTGCTTTATTTTTTAATTCTTCGTCTATTTTGTAGCCATCTTTATTAATTGGTCTCATGTCTTGATAAGGAGTTCCTACTTCATCAACAGGAATTTCTTTATCGGGGAAAACTGCAATCTGAGTCGCTTCCAGCTCTTCTGCTTCTTTTTGTCCTTCTTCTCCAAGCTCACCTTTCTTTTTCATTCTTTTAAGAATAGCTTTTTGAAGAGCGGGTGGAAGCTTCTTTTGTTTGTCTGTAAGTCCACCTTTTCCTGTTTCAAGTATTTCAGGGCGCATTTTCATATATTGCATAGCACACATAGACGCAGTGTCTTTGTTGCTTAATCCGGCTGTGTTGACATAAAGTTTATCGTCCATAGCGCAAGAACTTATGAATTCACCTTTAATTTCCATTTCATCTTTACCGTAATCGGCAAATGAGACTTCTAAATTTTCTTTGTAATCTTTCATTTTAAATTATTGTTTTATTGTTAGAACTTTCAATAACCCCTTCTTCCTCGGTGTCATTGTAGTAAATGAGATAACCGTGAATGGAATTTACATAATCAGAAATCTTAGTAATTTTTGATTGAACCCATGCTTCCATTTCAGTATCGTCTTTCATGCCTTCCATCATTTTAAGTAGTTCTGCTATTTGAGCTTGAGCTTTATTAAGTTGAGCTTTTGCCATGCCTAATTCATAGTCACTAGCTTCGCTAACATCACAGCCACAACCTCCACCGCAATCACAGTCATCCTCTTCTTCAGCTAACGATAGATTTGGGTTTATTGATAAAAGTTGCTGATAATCCCACAACTCTTTACCGTCCCATGACCCTTTAATATAATCTGTGACTGATTTGCCTGCTTCCCACATTTTACAGCTCCAGTATCGAGCCTTCCATTTAGGCCCCGAGTCAGAGCAATTGTGCCTCGACCTAAAATTTTTGCGGCGTTGTGGGTCGTCACGTTTAATTTCCATGTTAGGATCTCCAAAGCGAACAATTACAACATTGCCTTTTTCGTTTTTCACATAAACAGCGAATTTTTTAGGACCTTTAGATGTTCTAAAAGGCTTATTGAGAGTTTTGTTCTCTTTGTCTGCTGCTATACTGTCAGTTAAATTTACTTTAATATTCATATTAAAATTTGTTTAAGTATTCTTCAGCGTTATAAAGTTCTACTTTTGTGAACTCTACAGATGCCCCAACTCTTTGAATGTCAATCATTTGATCCCCAGTTTTGTCGATATTTTTATAAAAATCCACACTGCTTTTAGCTATATCTTGGTCTGCTTTTTTGTAAGAGTCTTTTACTTTGCCTCCACGCATCATTTTTAAAAACATATTTACCCTAGCCATAGCCCACTGATCTCTAGATTTACCGGGGCGATGAGAAGAAGAAAATGCTCCTGCGCCACGACGATAAACCTTTTTAAGTTGAGTAAGTGAAACTTTTTTAGAATATTTTTTGTTATGCTCTGAAACTTTATTTTTTAAAGCTTTAGTTATTCTTTCTGAAAAAGTAATAGCTGCACTAACCAACTCTTTATCATCCTTGCTTTCTAAGTTTTTTTTAGCTTTTTCTTTGGCGTCAGGTTTAGTTCCAGCAGATCCGGGAGGATTCACTTTAGAGCCCTTCTTTTTTTCTTCTGGCTTTGCAGGAGTTTGAGCTGAGCTTTTTGGTCCAGATCTACCTGCTAAATTTATTTGTTTTTTTTTCATGATTACGAATAATTATACACTGAAAAGAGTGTGAAATGAAAAAAGTATTTACCCTTCACATGAAGAACAGTTGGATATGCTCCTTGAAAGCTCTTGCGCAGGGTTAGCGCTTCTTTGATAGTAAAAACCTTTAATACCTAATTCCCACCCTTCGATAAGAAGTTGGCTAACCTCTTTAGGGCTAGCTTCTAAAGGTACCATCACGTTGAGTGACTGACCTTGATCGATGTATTTTTGTCTGACAGAAGCCTGTATAACAACTTCTTTTTGGGATATTTCACCAAAAGTTTTAAAAACATCTTTTTCTTCTTGGGTTAAGAATTTTAAATGTTGCACAGAACCTCCTTTAACCAAAATAGACTTCCAAACATCACTTGTGTCTTTGTTTTTTGATTCTAATAGATCTTTTAAATAAGGGTTTTTGTAAGTAAATTTACCTTTTGCTAAATCTTTAACAAAATAATTAGAGTTAAGAGGTTCTATAGATGGCGAAACTTGCCCTAAAATAAAAGAGCTTGATGTAGTTGGAGCAATCGCCATTGTGTGGGTGTTTCGCCTGCCATAACCCTTAAGAATTGGTGCTTCACCGCATAAAGTAGAAAGTTCTTCTGACGCTTTATCACATTTTTCTCTTAATACTTCGAATATTTTACTATTTAGCATTTTAGCTTCAAAAGACTCAAAAGATATATTCTTTGATTGAAGTAAAGAGTGCCAACCTAAAACTCCCAACCCTAATGCTCTGTGGTTTTTAGCAAAATTATGAGGATGCTTCATAAAGGGAATACCTTTGGTTTTTTTAACAAATTCTTCATTAACCGCATCAAGAAAATAAGTTAAAGTTTCCACAGCATCAGTTTTTTTAATTTCATCCCAATGGACCAAGTTCACAGAAGAAAGAACGCAAACAAAAGAATTATTGCTATCGGAGGCTAAAGCTATCTCGTTGCATAAATTTTGAGACTTAACTTCTAATCCTTTATCTTTATAAACTTTAGGGTTGTTATTGTTTATGTTATCGATAAAGCTAATATAAGGATAACCTGTTTCAAAACGTTTACGTATAACTTTGCCCCAAATAGTTCTTTTTTTGGAGTCCCCCTCTACCATAGACTTCATCCAGTCATCCTTTATCGTTACAGCTATACTTAAGTTCTGTATAGGGTGACCGCCACTTCTAATTTTCAAAAACTCTTCTATATCAGGATGTTCAATAGGTAAATAAGCGGCAAAGCTGCCCCGCCTTGCGCTACCTTGGCTAACCACTTCCGATATTTTATCAAAAATTTCTAAAAAATGAACTGGCCCGCTAGACTCTCCTCCAACACTTATATTAGCACCTCTATACCTTAAGTCTCCAAAATAGCCAGATGTGCCTCCTCCCATTTTACTCATCATACCTACTTCAGCAGCCTTATACAAAATAGACTCCATAGTATCATCTACATGGGAATTAAAACATGAAACAGGTAAGCCTCTATGGTTCCCAAAGTTTGTCCACACAGGGGTAGCTAAAGAATAAAAACCTTTACTCATATAGCTATAAAATTTATCAGAAAAACCTTTAATTTTTAAAATTTTTTCTGCATTGTCGGATATTTCTTTAATTCGCTCTTCTGCTGTTTGCTCATCTTTTAAATAGCCCCTCTTGAGAAACCTTCTTGAGTCCTCGTTTAACCAGTAAAATTTGTCCATATTTTTAGAATAAGTCTGCTTCACTAAAGCTTTTATTTGATTTCGAATACTCTGTAGGGCGAGAGGCAAAAAAGTCTGTCATCATGTTACCTAAAACCTCTTCGTCGAACCAAATTGTACGTGAAATTATTTTTTCATCAATATCGAAGATTTTTTCAAAGCCTATCTGATCAAGTGACTCATTAATTCTATTTTTAACAAATTCTTTAAGGATATCAGCAGAAAGTAAATCTTTTTGAATTCCGTTGACAATCCAGTCTATAATTTTTTCTTCAGCTTTAAAAGCTTCTTTAGCTTCGTGTAAGATTCTTTGTTCTAATTCGTCATCGAATAACTCAGGGTGCTCTGATTTAATGGTATTTAATAACTTAATACCTATTTTAGCATGAATGTCTTCTTCTCTAGCTGTGTATTTTGTTTGCTGATTAGTATCTTTTAGTAAATTTTTCTTTCCAAACCAGTTTATAACATAAAATTGACTAAATAAGGATGTGTTTTCGACAAATAGAGTAAACAATATTAGTGCATATACGAATTGTTTTTTTGAGTCTTTGTAAAATCTGTGAGTATATTTCCTTAGATAGTTAACTCTTCCCTCAATAAAGTCGAGCTTCATATTTTCTTCAAACACTTCTTCTAAATCAAGAAGCTTCAATAATCTCTCGTAAGCTTCGTTGTGAATCACTTCGATATTAGCCATTACATAACCCAGATCACGAATAGATGGGTGAGGTAAATTATCTCCAATTTTAGCCCAAAAAGTTTTTACTGCAACCTCAATTTGGCTAATAGCGGAAAGGGTTCTGATAATAATCTGCTGTTCTTGGTCAGTCAGTTTGACATGAAAGTCTTGGATATCAGAAGAAAATGAAAATTCTTTGTCTGTCCAGTGGCCATCCCACATGGAACGCCTGAACTCTTCTGTCCAAGGGTAGTAATCCGGTTTACGTGATATTTGTTCGTCGAAAATCATAATTTTAGGTAAAAGAAATTACACCCCTAAAGGGGAGAGAGAATATATGTTTAAAGTTAGCAAAAAACCTTATCAGAACGATAAGGTTGCTTTAATTTCTCTGATAAGTATATTACACTATCTACGAGGAAGATTCAAGTAAAAAGATATCATTCTCTACCATTTTTTTCACAAGATTCTTAAAAGAGCTTTTTGGCTCCCACCCTAACTCTTTTGAGATTTTATCATGAGAGCCTAATAATAGCTCAACTTCAGCTGGCCTATAAAAAGCTTTATTGATGGTTACTAACTTTGTTTTGACAACTGTAGTTGTGTAACTGACATCATCTCTGAAATACAATATTTCATCCACCCCTTTACCTCGCCAATATATGCAGCCACTATCCATACCTATACATTTAAAAGATTGCTCTACAAACTCTCTAATAGTATGAGTTTCCCCAGAAGACACGACATAATCACGGACACTACTATTATCTATCCAATCTTTGCTATATTCATCTTGGTTTAACATCCTCCAAATTGCATCCACAAAGTCTTCAGCATCACTCCAATCTCTTTTTGCCTCAAGGTTGCCTAAAGTAATAGGTTGAACACTTTGTGATTTATTTAAGCTTTGGTATATTTTTGCTACACCTTTAGAGATTTTACGAGTCACAAACTCTTCTCCACGGCGAGTTCCTTCGTGGTTAAATAACCAGCCCTGTACAGCATAAATTCCATAGCTATCCCTATAAACCTTTACAAGGTGCCTCGCTCCAGCTTTAGCTGCTCCGTATGGCGACCTTGGTCTTAATGGGTGACTTTCATCTTGGGGGGAATACTGAACATCCCCAAATTCCTCACTAGTGCCAGCATTGTAAAATCTAGTTTCAGGACTATACTTACGTATAGCCTCTAAAACGTGAAGAACCCCCGTTGCGTTAGTGTTCCAAGTGGATACTGGTATATCCCAGCTAGCTGCAACAAAGCTTTGTGCAGCAAGATTGATAAAATATTTAGGCTTATATTTTTGAATTACGTTTTGTATTGATTCATTATCATTCAAGTCAAAATAAACCTTCTCAAACCTATCTGAATCTATATGTTTTAAATTATCATGATTTGATACTGATAATCTTCTGACTGTGCCGACTATATTATAATCGGTATTTTTCAACAGGTAATCTACCATGTGGCTACCATCTTGCCCTGTAACGCCTGTGACTATGATAATGTTATTCATAATTGTTTAGTATACCAATCGTAAGTTTTCTTTAAGCCTTCGTCGAAAGATGTTTTTGCTCGAAACCCAAAATTAGATTCTGCCTTAGATGTATCTAGGCATCTACGAGGTTGTCCATTTGGCTTTGTTGCATCATATACAATATCACCTTTGAATTCTACTACATTTTTTATTTTTTCTACTAAATCTTTTATTGTTATTTCTTGTCCCGTGCCTATATTTACTGGTTTAGGGGAATTGTAATGTTCTAGCGTTAGCTCTATGGCTTCAGCACAATCTCCTGCATAAAGAAATTCTCTTGATGCTGAGCCATCTCCCCACACCATAACGCTAGAAGCTCCAGACATCTTTGCTTCATGCATCTTACGAATAAGAGCTGGTATAACATGAGAATTTTCTAAATCAAAATGATCATACTCTCCATACATATTAACAGGAATAAGATGAACAAAATTATCACCATACTGCTGGTTGTAGTATTGGCACCCCATCATTAACGATCTCTTGGCTATACCGTAGGGCGCATTAGTTTCTTCTGGATAACCATTCCAAATGTTTTTTTCTTTAAATGGCACTTCGGTAAATTTAGGATACGAGCACACAGAGCCTAAAGTTACCATCTTTTTAATTGCATCAAATTCGCTAGCAAGCTTAAGAATGTTAGTTGACATCTGAAGGTTTTTCTCAAAAAAAACTGCTGGGTTTTTTCTATTAGCGCCAATTCCTCCGCATCGAGCAGCGAGGTGAACAATAGTGTCAAAGTCGTAATGGTAAAAGTATTTTTGTAACGCATCATAATCTGACACATCTAAATCTTTAGAAGATGGTATTAGTAATTCATGGTTACGTTCCAGCCTTGGTATTAAGTGTTGGCCCAAAAAGCCTGATGCTCCTGTTATTAAAATTTTCATATCAGTCTTTGAAAAAAGATTTATCATTAATGTTTCTATCGTCAACAAACAAGTCGTAGAATGGTTTGCCGAATTTTAAATCGTGATATTTAACTCCCCACGTTTTAAATTGTTTTTTTGTTATATCTGACCAATCTTTGCCTGTAACTGTGCCTCTAGCTGTCCAATAAATAATAGTATGACCAAGGTTATAAAGTTCATTAACCTTATGAATTCTATCTTTAATAGGTTGAGCTTCCTCGTAGTTAAGGTTTTTAGACATGGTACATATAGTCCCATCTATATCAAAATAATAAACCATAATATTAAATATCTCTTAAATCAGTAAACCTATCTTTGGGGTTTTCAAATATCTCTTTTAGATTTTTGTATATCTTATTTGCGCACTCTTCAGGTTTCTGCATATTCTTGTAAGCTTCTTTAAACTTTTCAACAGATGGTATTTGAGTTGTGCTGATTCCGTATATGTAATCTTGCATTTTTGTTTTCACAAGCCCCGGAGCAAGCGATAAAAAATTAATTTTAGGGTTTTCTTCGGCATAAACATCTATCATTTTTTTTAAACAAGCCTTATGCATAGTATAAAGGCCCCAACCGTAATAGCTTTTATTTATAGCTCCAGTAGAAACACATATTACTTTACCTATAGTTTTCTTTGAAATCAAAAAATCAAGTAATATTTTATTGCTTAACACATTTATTTTGTAATGGTCTAAAGCTTGTTCTGGAGCTGAGTTATTTATTTTTGACAGTTCTCCTAGCGTTCCAGCATTTAAAAAAACGTAATCTATTTTATCTGTGCCTTGCAACAATTCGCTTAAGCTATTTTTAATTTCACTGATATTTAAAAAATCACACACCACTTGCTTTTTTAGATTAACGCTAGAAAGTCTTCTACTAATACCGTAAACATCATGTTGATTTTCTGTAAAAACTTGAGCGACACATTTACCCAAACCTGAACTCGACCCTGTAACTAAAATTTTCATGGTAAAAATTGGGATATTAAATTTTTATTGAAATTGTCTTTTTGCAGCCCTTTTAAGCTATGGCAGAAATCAGCAAAAACTTGTATTGGTATATTTTTCTTAGCGGCCTGTGTCGCGTAATTATCAGTGATACCATATGTACCAGTGATTAAATAATATGCAGGGTTAACATTATGAGATAAAATAGTTTTATTTCGGCTAATTAACTCACAAATTTTAAATCTGTCGGATTTGTTTACCACACATTCCGTTTTTAAATTCCCTAAACCCTTACCCAGACCTCTAATAGAAGAATCGCAGTAGTCTATAAATGAGCTAGATAAGCATGCTAGATAATTTGAATATGCTTTACCCGTATGATCATGCAAATGGAAGCATGTTTTTTTGCTTTCTTGCTTTACAATATCAAAAGCGCTATCATACCGAGCTATATCTTTAGTTAAATCAATATGTCCATGTGTATCGGCAAAGCCCACTATATCAAAATTGCGCTTGCTGACCTTGTTGACTGTTTTATTCAATTCTCTATCTGAGTAATTAGAGGTATTAAATATATTGAAAGCTATTTTCAAACCAGTATGAGACTTTAGTTTTTCAGTGAAATTGATAGCATCATCTATCATATCTTTTCTCGCTGTCATTCTGATAAGTCCAAATATACCATCGTCAACCTTTGGATAATCTTCAAGCTTTTGGCTGCAGTAATGAAAATCAATCATAACTGCAAATCTAGATGGGCTTAAGCCTTGAGTTAGATCTTTAACGGTTTTGTTGTTAAGGTTAAAAAACTTATTTTGACTTTTAGATGTTTGCTTCCAATAACCTAGCTCTATGTATTTTACATCAGTGTTGGATAACGTATTAATACATGACTTAGCAAAGTTTACAGGCCAGTCAAAATCACACACAAAACCTCCATCTCTTAATGTTACATCAATTATTTCTATGTTTTCTTCCATAATAGGCTTCAGCCACCTCTAAATCTTCTAGGTTATCTATCTCTATGCTTTCAGGATATTCAATAGGGTAAAAATAAGGATTTTGTCCCGTTCTGTTTTTATAGCGCTTAAATATTTTTTTAGTAAAGATAAAAAAAGCACCATTCCCCATCTGAATAGGTTTCAATTCTTGTGTTTTTTGAACTACATTTGGGTTAAAGTTAATTGGTTCCCCTTTAAAATAACAAAACTCTTGATGGTTAACACAGGCTTGAACGCTATCGTAACCTTGATCAAGGTTGAGTGCCGCTCTTTTGATAGTTTCTTTTTTTATAAACGGAGAAGTTACATGAGGAGTAACGATAATTTCGTTTTCATCTTCCACGTACTGATCTAAAAAATTTTCAATCATCATTAAAGCGGGGCTTAAATTTATTGAGTTATCATTTTCATAGCAAATGAACTTTTGCTCTCTTGGGTAAGCTTTAACGTAATCATACTTTTTACAATTTTCTAATAAAAGCTCGCTATCAGTATCAATATAAACATCCTCATTTTTAAGTTCCGTGATTAAGTGTTCCCAAAGCGGCAATACTCCTAACAACTTAAAATTTTTATTAGGAACTCTTTTGGATTCTTTTTTTATAATGATGAAAAATTTCATTACCTCAAGATTTTATAAAAGAGCAAACTATGCTTCGTTTCCTTACAGGGTCCAGCTCAACAGCAAAAATTCTTTTCCATTCACCTAATAATAAATTTCCGTTTTCTACAGGAACTGTTTCTGAGGAATTAAAAAATAAATGCCTTATGTGAGAGTGACCATTAACCCTTTCATCAGCTGGAACATCTTCTCTCAAAGAGATTATGTCGTGAAAATATTTTACATTTTTCTGTGTTCCTTCTGGAGTTTTACTTTTAGGAGCTAAAGAATCTAAAAAAAATCTAATATCCAATAAATGAAGTATCTCCTTTTCTGTCAGCCAAACTGCCATAGTTGTATGCGGGGAAAAAATATTAACGATTCCTGACGAACCCCAACCAGAAGCAAACCCAGAAACCTCGTCAGTAATATCAGTAAATAATTTATCTGTCTCTATTTTTATGCGCTTAATCATTTAAAATAAACACTTTCTAATATATCTAAAGATTGCTGGTGTCTCTTGCTGTTGCTATCAATGAAGCTTAAATCCTGTTTATCTTCCAATAAACAAAATGTAGCATCAACGGCATTTTGTTCATGAAGCCAGTTTAAAATTTTAATCTCACTAATTCTATCGTGACACGTTTCTCTGTTAAAATCTCTATTAGCAGCATAATCGTTAGTGTAGTAACTAAAACGTTTCTCATCTATCAAAGAAAAACCAAAAACAAAAGGATGATATCCTTGGGTTATTTTTTCAAGCAAAACAGCATAACCTAATCTAGGTTGTTTTTCGAATTTATACGGACAATCGATAGAATTTAATATGTCGTTATACTTATCTATAACAGTCGGTATATTCCATATAAAGTTATAATCACTAGGTTCAAAATTATTATAAAAAAATCTTAAGTGATATTCTTTAAAAGAAGGGTCAGCTTCTATATAGATTTTCTTTATATGGTCCCAAGGTAGTTTTTGCTTAACGAAATAATCTTGTATGTGAGAACATACCGCAATCTCGTTTTTTTTTGTCCCATTCTTTCCGTTAGGGATGCCCATATTACATCTTACATTCTTATCAAAACTATCAATCAACGCAGAAACTGACAAATTTAAAAAGGGCTTGTTACCTATAACTAAAACTGGGTTTTTTTTACTCATGCACTTTTTTCAAATTTAGTCCTATGCAATTACTTGTTTTAGATTGATGATCCCGCACATATTCAGAAGCTTCAAACAGAGAATCGTAAGTTCCAGCATCAAGCCAAACGATGGAGTTGTCAAGCTCAATAGTGTGCAACTGATCTTTTTCTAAATATTGTTTATTGATATCTGTTATTTCAAGTTCGCCTCTAGCAGAAGGTTTTATTTGCTTTGCGTATTCCAGAGCCATTTCATCGTAAAAATATATCCCGGGAACTGCATAGTGGCTTTTAGGCGATTCAGGTTTTTCTTCTATAGATATAGCTTTTCCATTGCAAAACTCTACAACCCCATATTGATTAGGGTTTTTTACTTTTTTTGCATAGATAGTCGCCCCCGTGTTTTTAGGTAGAGGTATCTTGCCGTGTATAAACGTATCTCCTAAAACTAACATAACCTTGTCACCCTTGATAAATTCTTCGCTCAGCAAAAAGCTTTCAGCTATACCCTTTGGCTGATCTTGAACTATTAGATTTATCGAAAAGATATCTTTTAGTGTGTATGATATTTTTTCAAAATCTTTAATGTGTTGTGGTGATGTGATTAAACATATATCTTTAATACCTTGACTTAAAAACAAATCAAGAGAATAATATATCATCGGTTTATCATATATTGGAAGCAGTTGCTTGTTCGTCGTTAAAGTAAGCGGATACAATCTCGAACCACTTCCGCCAGCTAGAATAATGCCTTTCATTTTACTTTTTCCACATTTCAGAAGCTAGTCTAACAAAGTCATCCATATTTGTATACTTAGGGCTCCATCCTGTTTCTTTTTTAATCTTAGAGCTATCTAGGCTATACCTAACATCGTGACCTTTTCGGTCCTTTACGAAAGATATGGATGATTCATCTGCTTCCCAAGCCTTAATTGCTTTTTTTACTAACTCAAGATTAGAACACTCGTAACCTGAACCTATATTGTAAATTTCACCAAAGCGGCCTTTTTGCGAAGCTGCCCAAACAGCTTCACAATGATCTAAGACGTTTATCCACTCTCTGACGTTTTTACCGTTTCCATAAATAGGTATTTTAGTTCCGTTTTTTAAGCTATTGAATATTGTTGGTATAAATTTTTCTTTATATTGGTTTACTCCGTAGTTATTACAGCACCTAGTAATTATAACTTTTGTGCCGAAAGTTCTAAAATATGAAAGAGCTATTAGGTCAGCTGAAGCTTTTGACGAAGAATAAACTGAGCTAGGTTTAAGGATATCTTTCTCTGTTGATGGTTTATCATTTAGAGATAACGAGCCGTAAACTTCATCTGTTGATACTATAAGGATTGGCTTATTGTGCTTTCTAGCATATTCGAGAACCCTAAAAGTTCCTGTTACGTTAGATTCTATGAATGGAAAAGGATCTGATATAGAATTATCTACATGTGACTCTGCCGCGAAATGAAATATCTGATCAATGTCAGAATATTTTTCATTTAAAACGTTTGCAATCTCATTTATATCGCTAGGAATCAATTCATATCTATCCCCGTATTGCTTGCAAACATTTTTATTGGAGCAATAAGACAGTTTATCTATGTTTACTATACTGACATCTGGCTTATCTAGCATCAACTCCATAAAAGAGCTACCTATAAAACCGCACCCTCCTGTTACTAGTATTTTCATTTGTTAACTATATTATAAAAATCTTCAATATTTTCAATATAATCCGATTTATCATATTCAGTAGAGCAGAACGAAATCATTACGTCATCCCCAGTTAAATATTTCTGCCAATCCCATACGAGATTCTTTATGTAAAAAGATTGACCCTTTTTCATCTTCTTTTCTGTTTTATTTTTTCCGTCATCTATTCCTACAATAATTTCACCTTTTACACATACCAATACTTGTTCAGTTTTATAGTGAGCGTGATGGCCTCTGATAGAATTTTTAGGTATATCTGTAACAGTAAAAACTCTTTTCGGAACAAAAGGAATGTTTGATAAAGATATAGGTATCAAAAAGCCGCCTCTATCATCTGTGAAAAAATCATAATTTGTCATAGTGTTTTAGATTATGTTTTTAATAACTTCTTGGTAAACCATTTTTGCATCTTCCGCACTTATGTTCTCATGCATTGGTATACTTAATGTGGTTTTAGATTTTTTTTCTGTCTCAGGATAATTAGCCTTAGCGTTTAAAGCGTAAACAGGATCGTCATGAAGACTGTGATAATGAATCCCTGTGTAGATATTTTTGCTGCGAAGATTTTTGATTACCGATTCTCTATCAAAAACATCGACGGTATACAAATGAGAGCTAGTTTTTTTTTGGTTAAATTGAGTGTTGTAAAAATTCCTAACTTTTGATATTTTGTTTGTTTTCTTGTCGTATGCAGAGAAGTTTTTGAGAATTATTTCTGCTTGGATGCTGTTCATATACATTTTATACCCGTGATATTTATGAGGTCTTTCCCAATTGTTTTCAGCATAACTCATCCCATTAAGGGACATCTCTTTGAAGTATTTAATTTTCTCAAAATCATCAGAGACAATCATCCCCCCATCAAACCCGCTTAAAGGTTTTGTTGGGTAGAAACTAAAAATCATCAAATCATCTGATTCGCACTCTGTTTTGAATTGATTTTTTTCTAGTTTTTGTGCCGAATCTATTATTTTATAATCCCCAAAATCAAAAAGTTCGTATGAATTGCCTACCCAATCAGTATTATCTGTAAAATCATATTTATTTCCTGAAGTAGTTATGGCGTTAACAACAACAGGGGGAATCATACTTGGTATTTTAACTATTATTGATTTGTTTAATAAGGCAAGATATATCGCGCTAGTAGCGCTATTTAGCGATACTGCGTGTTTTGCTCCTACGTAGCCCGCAATTTCAGATTCTAAAGTGGAGATGTTATCGTCATGCAAACAATGAGAATAGTTTGATGTGTCAATTTTATGATCCGGTATGTTAAATAAACTAATCACTTTGTTAACAGTAAACTCCATCTCATTCCGTAGGACTTGTAGCCATACTTATTTTCAATTGTATCTTTCGCTTTTTCAACATCGTGATAAAAGGCGCAGGTTTCTATTTCTTCGTAAGCTGTGTATTCTTTGTAATGACTTTCACCTTCTGTAAAATCCATTCTACCGATCAATAAATTTTTTATTTGCAGTGATAATAAAAAATCAAGAGCTTCATCTCCATTGGGAAATACATTAAGAAGCGCTCCTACATAAACCAAGTCAAAATCAGAAACATCTTTTTCAGATAAATCCCAAAAATCGAATTGATCAAAACCTTCATATTTCCAGAAGTCGCGGGCAACCTTTATCGCTGCTGACGCATAATCAATACCTTTGTAGGATATGTTTGGGGAAGTATTTTGAATAATTTTATAAACCGTTCCCACGCCGCACCCTATATCCAAAAAGCTTTTTGGGTTTAAAAAGTTTGCAGCATCAATCACATCAAGCCAATGATCTGGCATCACTGTGGAATTCAGCTCTTTGATATTAAATTCTAGTTGTTTTTGAAAGGCTTTTTCAGCTTTAGACCAGTTAGTGCTTAACATATTTTAAAAGTTGGTTGTTAAAATTATTTTTTAAGTTATGCATATTTGAAGTTATTGATTCAGGATGCTGGCCTTCGAATTTTTTAGTGTAACAGTCTCCTCTGGAAAACGGTTTGAACTCATGAACTCCTAAATATTTACTTTCAATTATGGATTTATCATTGTCACCTCCAGTAGTCCAAGGTAGATAAATTTCATTAAAATAATTATCAATGCAATTTTGTTTGCTTACTTCGCTTTTGTAATAGTTTACTTTTTTGTAAACTTGATCTGGGAACACGTATGAATAATGGTACATCTGGAACCCTATTGATTCATAAAGCTGTTTACTGTTAATATGTTTTTTTACAATAGAATCTGGAAAAGAATATTTAATTGTGGGTGGCCTATGCGTTAACCAAGTAGACCCAGCTTGATATTTGAAGATCCTCAAAAAATTATCAGTGTTCATTTCAAACCCTGTTAAGTGATGATCAAAGCCTCCGTAAAAAGAAAGACTTTGAACTCCTACGCTAGTAGGGTCCTCTTTCTCTAAAAACTTTATTACACTCTCTAAATCTTCTGATTTAAAAACTTCATCACTATCTAAGTTCCAGATAAAATCAATATCATCATTTACATGATCCATGTAAGCTTTACATTGATCATCTTTTTCAGAAAACTGACCATGAGTAATTACAATTTTATTTTCTGGATCTGGAAAAGATTTTAATATTTCATTAGTTCTATCTAAAGATGTCATTCTGCCTTGGTCTTGCCAATATTTCACGGGACCTTCAGCTATTAAAATTTGAGAAGCAAAAGGGTAAACTTGCTCTAAACATTCTTTTAGAACATAGTCACCTTCAAAAACTATCATACCGAATGCTATTTTCATAATTTGTATTTGAATTTGGTTTTTTTGAGAGCTTCAAAATAATCTTGATGTATGCCTTTTAAAATTAGATTATTTTCGTATTCTGCTAAAGGGGTGTAACAATGGTGGTTAGTTGACGCAATATAACTATCTTCTTCAAAATTGGTTTTAAATTGAGAAAAATGGCTGAAAACCATTAGTTGTTTTTTGTTCTCCCATTGGATGTACCCATTAGAATAAAAATCTCCCAAGTTATATAGCTGCCAATGCCAAGGCGCTCCGTGTCCTATGTCGCCATCTATTTGCACTTTATCTGGGTAAGCATACATAAAGAATTCTAAGTATTTTTGGTCACCGCATGAGCTCATACCCGGGTATTTTTGGTTAAGCACTGCATCGGTCCACCAACCTAAAGCTTCCTTGCCTATTTTTGAGTTTTTAAAATATACAACACCTACATTAAACAATCCTTCAGGCCTATACATTCCTAAAGGGAACATTCTATGCCTAAACAAACCTATATCTTTATCTGCGACAGTATCATGTACAAATTTAATATCTTGATAAAATAGTATATCACTATCTATGTACGTTATTGATTCGTAAATATTTTTATCGAGTAGCCATTTTGAAAAGTAAGAAGATAAGCTCCAGCAAAAATAATCATATTTAGTTTCTTTTAATTGTTTTAAAGTCGCGTTGTTTTCACAAACATCTTTATGTGAATAAAATTTTAGTTTTTCGTTTTCGTATTTTTTAACGCTTTCGTAAGAGTCATCCGTCAAAAGATAATGTAAAGTAAAATTAGAAGATGTAGATAAAAGCGACTCGTATAGAGACAAACCTTTGATTAAAAAATTACCATCTGATATTGTGCACAAATTAACCATATACGCTTCTTACTTTATTTACTTCATTTATCATCTCTTTTAAAGTCTCTGCATTCGTGGATCTTCCGTTAGGGTTATCATAGTATAAACCTACAACCTCATTTACCAATTTCATGTTAGCGCCCCCTTCGCATGCCCGAAGCCACATGTCTGTATCTGATGCCGTTTTGTAATCTTCGTTAAAATATCCGAATCTATCATGGAGATCTCTTTTCCATATTGGCATACAATGCGGAGAATTATTTTTTAACAAATTTTCAAAGCTGTGAGGTAAACATGGGTAGATTTGTTTGGATTTGCACTTATCCCAGCAATCGTTAGCTTTATTTGTCACTAAAGTTTGGCCATAAACCAGATCTAAAGATTTATTTTTCAATAACGCTTTTGTCAGAACCTCTATCGACCAAGGCGTTTTTCTATCATCAACATTCCAGTTTCCGATATATTCTTCCTGAGCCCAGTCAACACAAATATTCCACCCTGCATATAAACCCGGATCTTTTTCTAATTTTCTGTATTTTATATTAGGGTAATCAAGATATTTTTTTATTATCTCGTATTCTCCATCAGGAGACGCACAGTCTAAAATATAAAAATTAGTTTTATTAAAAAAAGTTTGACTTATAATATCTTTTAGATATTCTTCTATGAAAATAGAGCCTTTATACAGTGTGCAGAATATGCCCACTTGTTTGTTTTGTTCTCTATTAGCCATAGGTATTATTTTTATGATAAGAAAAATTTCAAGTAAAAAAAAGTTTTATTCGGTTTCTTCTAGCGACTGGCAAGTTGTAGTTGCTTCTTCATCTCAAGGCGAAGCTGCTATTGAAGGTTTTAAGCAGGTTTATGATAAGTACAAGCAAAACTTGAATTTGTCAAGTATCTTGTCTGTGTGCGACCTTTCTAATCTTGATACTAGCATTGAGCATGAGTGTCATATTTTCTACATGCCAGAATTACTTCTTGATGCGGGATTCCCAAATTTGTCAAGAACTCTGGAATCTATCATTAAGAAAGTGTGAAAAAAAAGTTGACAAACTATTGGTTTGTATATAGAATACCTTTAGGTCTTAAGAAAACCTTCTGAAGAAAACCTTCTGAAGAAAACCTTCTGAAGAAAACCTTCTGAAGAAAACCTTCTGAAGAAAACCTTCTGAAGAAAACCTTCTGAAGAAAACCTTCTGAAGAAAACCTTCTGAAGATAACCTTCTGAAGATAACCTATCTTTAGGTATACTATATATACAAACACACTTTTATTAAACTTTATGATAGTTCAAGTTAAAACAAATCCAGATTTTCAAACTTTAAAAAGACCAGAACATCAAGGGGACGCAGGATACGACCTTATTTCCTACAAAGACCCTGAGATCGTCGGTGTCAAAAAGAAGAATTCAAAAACTTTGTATGAAGAAATATCCTATATTGAATACGACACAAATGCCTCTGTAGCGCCTTTAGATTCTTTTTATGCACTGGTATACCCAAGAAGCTCTGTATCGAAGTATAACCTAGCTTTGGCTAATTCCGTAGGGGTCGTAGACAGCGGTTACAGAGATACTATCAAACTAAGATTCAAATACGTTTCTCAACCTCAAGATTTAGTAGTTGACAACGGAAAAGTTTTCACCAAAGTTAATCTTAAAAAGATTTACCAAAAAGGAGACAAAATAGGGCAGCTTGTTTGGGTTGGTCATTTTCATCCTCATGTAGAATTTTCTGTTAACCTGCCTCCATCAGATCGAGGTCTTGGCGGATTTGGTAGCACTGGAATATGAATAAAAAAATTATAGGTTTATGCGGAGTAGCCAGATGCGGTAAAGATAGTTTTGCTTCATTTCTTAAGTCTACTAATCCTAATCTTTACAAGAGGACCAGCTTTGCTTACGAGCTAAAAAAAGACTTAGACCCCTTTTTAAGATCTAATATTAATATCTCCGCCTTCACAGAAGAACCTACGGAAAAAGAAATTATAAGGCCTGTTTTAATATGCTGGGGAACAGATGTTATACGCAAAAAATTCGACAAAAACCATTGGATAAAAAAAATTAAGAAAAAAGTTATTGAAAATTCTGAAAAAGGCTTTATAACAATAATTCCAGATGTTCGTTTTTTGAACGAAATAGAATGGGTTAATAAAAATGGCGTTTCTGTATATATTCACCAAAATGGATGTGAACCTAAAGGTTATATAGAAAAAGAAACTGTAAGTTTAAAAAATAAAGCTTCACATTTTTTTGAGTGGCCAAAGATGGAAAATTTTGAAACAAAAGGTTTGCAAATGGTAAAAGACTTCGCGAGTAAATTAGAATAATGTTTGAAAACAAAAGTGATATAGATTTAGTATATAGTCTTAAAAAAGATAACCACACACAAGACTGCTTATACGAATTAATCAATAGGCATAGCGGTATATTTTATGATATGGTTAATCATTACACTGTGTGCTATAAAAATTCATATCACAGAGAAGAGATGCTTGAGGATATAGAGTTCTTATTTTACAAAGCGTGTTTGCGTTACGAGGAAGGTAAAGGGGCTAAGTTTAGCACATTTCTAGGCAATGAAACAAAATGGCACTGTCTTAACTTTTACAACAAAAATAAAAAGTATAATAATAATTACTACGAAGATACAACTTCTTTAGACCAAAGCCAAGCATCAAAACTTTTCCAAGAAAACTCCGACACACAGACCCCAAAAGAAATAGAGCTTTCGCCAAAAATAGTTGAAAAAATATTTAGCATACTTGAAAATCACCCAGACCAAAGAGTTTTAGAAATATTCAAACTAAGATATCTAGACCCACTTGGCAAAGGTTTAGATAAGGAGAGTTTTAAAGCTAAAAAACGCCTAAACAAATTAACACCATGGAAACTAGTGGGCAAAAAGCTTAATTTATCAATACAAGGATGTATAAACATACACAACCAAGCTTTACCTTATATCAGGAAAAAACTTAAAAGAGCATGAATTTAATATTTAACGCACCGATTAACAATTTATCTTTTGGAAATGTTAGTTATAACGTTCTTCGTGAATTTTATAAGCAAGATGATAAAGTTGTTATTTTCCCTATAGGTGGAAACACAGACTTTGCTGCATTCGATAAAATAGATCAAGATTTTAAATCTTGGATTGAAAATTCCATTGAATATAGATACCACAATCTAAATAAAGAATACCCCACCTTAACTCTATGGCATTTAAATGGTGCAGAAAAAAGTATCGGAAACAGTAATCACTTATTAACTTTTCATGAGCTCGATGAGCCAACCTTTACAGAAAAAAAAGTAGTAGAAATGCAGTCATCTACTATTTTTACAACTTCATCCTCAATAAAAGCCTTCTCTAAAGAAGGCTGCAAAAACCTACATAAAGTTAACTTAGGTTTCGATGAAGACTTTCACGTAATAGATAAACCTTTAATTAAAAACAAAATACATTTCGTTTTGATGGGTAAATTTGAAAAACGAAAACACACTAAAGAAATCATTCAGTTATGGTTAAAAAAATATGGCAACAATAATAAATATTTGCTTTCATGCTGCGTCAATAACCCCTTCCTTAAAGAAAGTGATATGAAGCACGTTCTAGGATCTATCACGCAAGGCAAACACTATAGTAATTTAAATTTTCTCCCATATTTAAAAACTAATTCTGAAGTAAATCATTTGCTTAACTCTGCCCATATTGATCTTACTGGTCTTAGTGGAGCTGAAGGCTGGAACCTCCCTTCATTCAATGCTACAGCCCTTGGTAAATGGTCTATAGTTTACAACCATACAGGTCACTCTTCATGGGCCACAAAAGAAAATAGTATACTTTTAGAACCTCAAGGAAAAGAGGAAGCTCATGATGGATTATTTTTTAATAGAGAATCTAAATGGAATCAAGGAAGTATATGCACTTTTGATGAAAATCAGGTTTCAGAGGCAATGGATAAAGCTGCAGACCTTCATGATGTAACTAACGAAGGAGGCCTTGGTATGGCGAAAAAATTTACCTACAAAAAAACAGTTGATTCGCTAAAGGAAATCATAAAAAATAGTTAAAATAAAAAACTTAAATTTATTTGAGACATTGTGTCATATCTAAATGGCGCAGATTTAATTAATTATTTAGCGCCACTATGTCACTAACGATCAAAAACACCAGTAAAATCAACATTTTTAAGTTGGCATAGTTCTTTCTTTTAGTAGCTTGTATGGATAACAGTGTGACATTATCATTGGGAAAGATCTTGAACGATCTTGATAATTCTTTTGGATTTGAACGTGCGAAAAGTTTTTTGCCTTCAAGGTATGGCAATGAAAGCGATATTCGTAACTACGAGGAACTAAACGATAGCTACAATATGGATCTTTATGTCCCCAGCTACAATAAAAGCAACATTACTGTCAAAGTAGAAAAAAACGTGGTATCGGTATCTTCAACAAAAGAAAACGAAGACGGGCAAGTCTTACATAGATTAAAAATTAACGAAAAAGTTGATATCAAAAATATATCCGCCAAAGTTCAAGATGGCGTTTTGTCTTTAATCTTGCCGAAAAAGAAAGAACAGATGGGGGTAGAAATTAAAATAGAATGATATATAGTTTTAAAAATACCGAAACAGGAGAAATTCGAGACATCGTAATGAAGATGAAGGATTATCAGCTCTACAAAGGCGAAAACGGAAACGAAGATTGCTGGGAAAGGTTGTATGATCTCCCTCAAATCAATATGGGCTTAACTAGCACTAAATCCGTTGATCCTTGGGATCAAAATTCTTTTGTTAATAGGAGCGCTCAAATGAAAGGTACTTACGGCGATATAGAAAATCATGCTAAAGACTTAAGCGAAAAAAGAGCAGCGCAATCAGCTACAGGTGAAGACCCAGTTAAAAGAGGTTATTTTGACAAATACGAAAAGAAAACTGGAAAAAAACATCTAGCTGATAAACCTAAAAGTATTGAAACAAAAAATGTTAAAATAGACTTTTAAGTAGCATGCGCGGTTTTACTTATACCCGAACCTAAATCATTATAAGCTACACAATAATAATCCC
>Ga0222716_10000223_pt1 | contig 46980 bp, 53 predicted proteins | sample C33_13DmetaG_FD_165044 | JGI IMG/M metagenome (GOLD analysis project Ga0222716, IMG submission 165044) | Estuarine water microbial communities from San Francisco Bay, California, United States - C33_13D | ecosystem: Environmental > Aquatic > Marine > Unclassified | place: USA: California... | reverse complement strand
GATGAGGATTTTGTTTGTCAGTTGGACTCACACCATAGGTTTGCAGAAAATTGGGATGAGACATTAATTAAGTGGTATTATGATTTAAATAAAGAGGGTTATAATCCAATTATTGGTGGGTATTTACCCTATTACAACCCATTTAACGACCCAGCGGACCGAGTTCAAGAACCTTGGCAATCTGAAGCTGCTACCTTCTATCCTTTTGGGACCATCTTTATCAGACCAACAGGAGTTAGAGGTGGATGGAAACATTTAGATAAACCATATCCTGCTAGATTCTTAAGTGGTCACTTTGCTTTTGGTCCAAACAAATGGGCTAAGGAAGTAGGACACGACCCCAATATATTCTTTGCTGGTGAGGAGATTAATTTGACCGTTCGTTCATTTACTCACGGTTATGACCTATTTCACCCTCATCGTATTGTGATATGGCATGCAACTATGAGAGAAGAAAGGGCTGGTAAATTAGTTTGGGACGACCAAAGTAAGAGAGGTGAAAGTTTATGGTGGAAAGGTAATGACATTGCTCGTTCAAGAATCAGACAGTTATTTGGTGTTGAAGATAATGGTCACGATTTAACAGGTTATGAATTGGGAGATGTAAGAACCGTAAGAGACTACGAAAAATACGCTGGTATCCACTTTAAAAACAAGTCATTTCAAAAATATACCAAAGACAATTTCTTCCCACCAAATCCATATCCTTATGAAACAGAGGAAGAATGGGAAAACTCGTTTATGTATTCATTTTACCATTTAGTTAATGTAACAAGGGACATGTTACCTGCTGATGATTATGAATCCGTATTAATTGCGTTTGATGATGAGGACGGAATTGGAATTAACCATAATTATATAAAAGGTCATAGGTTAGAAAGGTTCCTAAAACATGGAGAACCTATACACTATGAAGAGATGTTTTTAACAGATAAAAATCCGAACAAAGTCGTTTATTGGGGATTATCCAAAGAACGAGGATGGGCGGAAAGAGTTGAATTTAATATAGAATAAAATAAAATGGAAAAAGATTTTTTTAATTACTTAAAACCAAAAAATTTAAATCAAAATAAAATTAGAGTTGGTCCACATGAAGATGGTGGTTATGTATGTTCTGAATTTTTATTTGAAAAATGTAATACATTGTTTAATTATGGAGTTGGAAATGAATGTAGATACGAACATGACTTTGTAAAAAGATTCAATAAACCTGCATATTTGTTTGACCATACTATAGGTAGAGAAAGTGGTTTATGGGCGGAAAATGTTAATTTTATAAATGAAGGTTTAGGATTTGGTCAACCGAACGTTAAACATTTTTATGAACATTATGATGAACTTAATTTATCAGGTGAAATACTGTTAAAAATTGATGTTGAAGGTTATGAGTATGAATACTTTAAAAACGTTGATGAATCACGACTTGAAAATTTAGTTTGTGGATTAATGTTAGAGGTTCATTGGTTAGATAGTCCAGTAAACAGAGAGGGTTTTATTAATATGATGAAAATTATTGATAAATATTTTGTTTTAAATCATATACACGGAAATGTATGGGGAGGTACATGGTTATATGACGGAATCGAAATACCAAAAGTAATGGAACTATCATTTGTTAATAGAAAATACATTACAGAAATAAAAGAAGATACCACACAATATCCCGTAAACGGTTTGGATTGGTCTAACAAGAAAGATTATCCTGACTTATCATTAAATTTTTTAAATCACGTAGACATATGGCAAGACCAACTTTCATAACGACTTTAACAGGACCGTTTCTTAAGTATAGACTAGATTTACTTAGAAAAGTAAGTCCCTCAATTAAAGAGCATATCTTAATTTTTACCGATAAATTTTCGTATAAATTCTATGAAGAACACCATGATTTTTTTGAATTTGTTTTTATGGATGAATACAGAGAAAAAGATGATTTTAGTATGGAGTATGAATTATTTCCTAAATTTGAAAGTAGTGAAGAGTTTTTAGAAAAGTTTTCATCTTTTTACGGTAGAGATACTGGAGTGTACTATCCATGGGAAACTCATAGATTCATCTTTGAGTACTTAATGGATAATGAGATATTAAATTTTGCAATAGTGGATACAGATTTCATATTTCAAGATAATATAGATATGATATCTGAGTATTTTGACACAATTCCTGTTGGAACATTTGCAATGCCTATGATGGGTGAAGATATTCATGACAGAAGTGATGTATGGAATGAAGTGCAGAAAAACTATAAAGAAATATTACTTACATATAATGGTAAATTGATGAGTTGTGATGGTTTTTTTAGAGGTTTTCATTTTCATAATAAAGAAGATATGGATTTATTCTATCGCATATGGTGTGAAACTATACAAATACCTATTAAACAAGGTGCTGCCCATATTCATTCATTATATAATACTGATTTTATAGTACCTACTTTAATGCAAATGTTTGCGACTCACAAAGACTATAATTTTTATGATATGCATCATTTTACCTTTATGAAAAAGTACGGTAAAAACATAGGTAGGCACTATACAAGAGTAGAAGACACTATTTACGTAGGTCCAAGACCTGGATGGGAGAGGTACGGTTTTGATTATAGTGATAATAGTTCAATTAAAAATTTTATAAAAAACAATAAGGAAGCATTAAAAAATTATTATGTACCTTTTGATGTAGAGATTACTGATAAACATGTATTAACAAGATTGAGATGAGAAAAATAGTAATAACATTAACAACAATACCTGAAAGATTAATAAGTCAGTATGGTTATGATATGAGATATTGTATTGAATCGTTACTTAGTCAGAACTATGATGAATATTATGAAGTACATTTAAATATACCTCATGTAAGTAATAGAACAGGTAAAAAATATGTAATTCCTGAGTGGTTAGAAAATATAAAAGATTATCGATTAAAAATTTTCAGAACAGAAGATTATGGTTCCATAACTAAACTTATACCCACAATTGAAAGAATTGATGATGAGAATACAATTATTATAGTGGTTGACGATGATATGGTTTATCATCCCGAACTTATAAATGAACATATTAAAAACAGAACAAAATGGCCTGATTATGTTGTTGGATATGATGGTATGAGGTCTAGAAATAATGATGGTACAATGTCTAGTTATTTTGGAGACACAAGAGACTATTATTTTAGTTCTCTAAAGAGAAATTCTTTAGTTGATATTATACAACATTATAAATCTGTATCATACTTTAAAAAATTTTTTGAATCTGATTTTATTGAATTTTGGAAAGAGTTTGGTACGTGGTGTGATGATAAAAGTGTATCCGCGTATTTTGCCTATAAAAAAAGAGGAAGGCTGGTTACTTATTTTGAGTCTGACCCAAATTTTAATAGTTATGACGAATGGTTATCTAATTTACGTAAAACATTTCCAATTGAAAAATACACTGAACACGGTACTGATGAGGGTTGTAATTTAAATAGGGTAGAAAATAATGAAGAAGAAAATAAAAAGATAAATGGACTTTTTAAGTACATTGATAATTCTTATTTTGGTAAGAATTGGGAAATATAAAAAATTTATATAAAAAACGTTATGGATTTAATAACTGAAGTATTAAAATATTTAAATGATAAATTTAAAAACATTCAAGTTGTACAAGTTGGTGCTATGGATGGGTTTAGTTTTGATGATGTTAGAGGTCATTTAGAAAAATATAAATGGGATGAAATATTGGTGGAACCAGTACCACACGTCTATGAAAAATTAGTAAATAATTTAAAACATAGGGATAATTGTGTGTTTGAAAATAGCGCAATCACAACTGAGGATGGTAAAGTAAAAATGATAACAGTTTCTGAAGATATTATTAAAGAAAATAATTTACATCCAGGTTATGAAGGTATGAGTGCATTGTATCCGTTAAAGAATGGTTTTGGGACTGACTATGAACGAGATATTTTTGTTAAAGATAATCTTGCTCAAACAATTGATGTAAATGGTATTACATTAGATAGTTTAATTACCAAACACAATGTAAAAAATATTGACGTTTTTCTTACAGATGCTGAAGGTCACGATTGGATGATTTTTAATCAATTAGATTTAAACAAGTTTAGACCTAAGTTTATTAGAATGGAATATGTAAATCTAACAAAAGATGAACAAAAATTAGTAAAAGATAAACTTATAAAAAATGATTATTATTTTGAGGAAGGGTTCGACATAATTGCAATTGATAATTCACTGTATAATGAATTTATTTTAAACATAAACAAAGAAAGTAATGAAAAAAATATGGTCAATAATGAAAAGAAAAATCTAACAATAGTAACAGGTTTATGGAATATTAATCGAAATGGTCGTTCATTTGACCATTATATCGAACACTTTAAAAACTTCTTAAAGATACCACAAAATTTATTTATTTATGTCCCCCAAGAATTAGAATCCATGGTTTGGGAACATAGAAGTAAGGAAAATACTTACGTTAAAGTAATGGAGTTAGAAGATGTTAAACATCTTTATGCGCCTTTTTGGGATAGAACTCAAAAAATAAGAACAGACCTTAATTGGTCTAATCAGGCAGGATGGTTACCAAACTCCCCACAAGCATCATTAGAATGGTATAACCCAATAGTACAGGGTAAAATGTTTATGTTAAATGATGCATCTATTTGGAATCCTTTTGATACGGAATACTTTTTTTGGTTAGATGCGGGTATTACTAATACAGTACCTGTGGGTCATTTGGTTGATGATAATGTTTTAGAAAAACTACCAAAGTATGGTAATCCATTTTTATTCTTAAGTTATGATTATCAGGCTGATAAAGAAATACATGGATTTGACTTTAAGTCAATTAACAGAATTTCGGGTGAAGAAGTTAAATATGTGTGTAGAGGAGGATTGTTTGGTGGACATAAACAACAATTAAATGAAGCGAACTCTACATATTATGCTCTTTTAGACCAAACCTTAGCTCAAGGACTTATGGGTACTGAAGAGAGTTTATTTACCATTATGTCTTATTTAGAACCTGACCTTTATAAAAGGTTTGAATTAGATAGTAACGGGTTAGTTGTTAAATTCACACAAGCGTTAAAAGAAAACAATGTTAAAATAACTGAACCTAATGTCAGAAGAATAAATAATAATCGTAAGTATACTGACAGAGATGTTAATGGTGTAAAGACAAATTTATATATGTTAACATTTAACTTCCCTGAACAAGTTTTACATACAATTAATTCGATGAAAAAAACACCTGAGTGGTTAGAAAGACCTAATTTATTTTTATTGGATAATTCTACTAAACCTGATGCCAAAGTTAGAAATAGAGAAATTGCTAAAGAATATAATTTTGAATATATTGATTTAGGTGGTAATACTGGTATTTGTGGTGGTCGTCAAGCGGCTGCGGAACACTTCCATGACTCTGATGCTGATTTTATGTTCTTCTTTGAAGATGATATGACTGTTAATCCACCTGACGTTAAAGGGGTGTGTAGAAACGGTTTTAGAAAATATATACCAAACATCTATAATTTAGTTCATCGTATTATGTTAAAGGAGCAATTTGATTTCTTAAAACTTAGTTTTACTGAAGTTTACTTTGATAATGATAAGCAATGTTCGTGGTATAATGTTCCACAAGAAATTAGAACGAGAGATTGGCCTCATTATGATAAGTTACCTGTTTCGGGATTAGACCCTAATGTTCCGCTAACAAATTTCAAGAATATTAGAAATATGGATGGGTTAACATATATTGATGGTGAAATATACTACGCTAACTGGCCGATGATTGTATCAAAAGAAGGTAATAAAAAAATGTTTATTGATACTAAATGGGGTCATCCATATGAACAAACATGGATGTCATATATGTATCAGAAGACTAAAAAAGGTGAGTTAAATCCTGCAATTTTGTTAGCATCTCCAATATGGCACGAAAGAATTAAACATTATCGTCCTGAAGAAAGAAGAGAAAACTAATAATTACTTGTTTTATCTTCATAAAATCGCACTTTCGATTATTTATATAGTAAAGTAATTATATGTCTTTCATATGCGATAAACCCATTACCATTAAATTTTTTTTTGGTAACTCAAACAGTTAATATAGATGGCGATAACTTGTGCGATATTTCAATGTTGTAACGACCCAAGTATTAGGGCGTATATAAACGCATCGCAAGGTAACTGGCCTAGTCCTACTGTTGGTCAAGTTTATTCTATAACATATGCGGGTAAAGAACAATGTTTTGAGGTGGTATATGTTAGTAGCCCATGTGCTTACAGTGGTTCATACGGATATTATATACCTGCAACTGCAATATTTACAGGTCCATATGTTTCGTGTGCTAATTGTAATTTAGCGGTTTCTCCTGTTGATACTTGTGATGAAGTTTTAATTCCTATACCTACTCCATCTCCAACACCTACATCATCTATTACACCTACTCCAACTCCGACACCATCAGTTACGCCATCTCCGAGTAATACTCCTGCGGTATTAACAAGGTTTGTTGCTGATAAATGTTGTGATATCGGTGTTTCACTAATACTTAGTAGTTATGATACGATTGTTGTTGGGGATATTGTTTTATATAATGGAGATTGTTATGAGGTTATATCATTAAATCCTCCAGGTGGTGGTCCAACAGTCAACAAAGCAAATTATGCTAATTGTGCTGATTGTATTAATGAAAATCCATGTGATGTAACACCAACACCTACACCCACAAAAACTTCAACTCCGACACCAACGCCGACTCCATCCGCATCATCTTCGGATAGTTCTTGTTGTAATACATGTACAGAGTATCGTTTAACTAATTTAAGTGAGGAACCAAATACGGTGAGTTACACCGATTGTAACGGTTATCCTTCATCATATACTCTTGGTCCTAATGAAGAAGTCTTTTTATGTGCTTGTCCTACTACTGAGTGGGTGGGTTCTAATTTTAATGTCAATGCAACTGGTCAACCGTGTACTAGTGACTGTACTGAATATAGTGGTCCTAACGCTCAATGTATAAAATGGGAAGTTATAATAAATGAAGGTTCTGCAACAATATCTTATGTTGATTGTTTTAAGGTTGCGGGTAGTCCTAATACCTCTATAAACGTATTATTAAGTCCAGGTGTACATATTATTTGTTCATGTATAGAACCAACATCTGACAATCCTGACCGTACTGTGATAAACGCGATTGGGACATGTCCTTGTGAAGCAGAAGTAACACCGACACCATCTAGTACTCCTGCGAGTAGTGTTACACCAACAAAAACCCCTACATCTACTATTACACCAACTCCAAGTATTACTCCTACTTCAAGTGTAACACCTACACCATCTATTACTCCAACTTCAAGTGTGACTCCGACATCTAGTATTACGCCAACCCCATCTATTACACCTACACCATCTATCACACCTACGAGTTCGGTAACACCTACTCCGTCTATTACTCCTACATCGAGTATAACCCCTACATCATCAATTACTCCGACACCGAGTATCACTCCTACTTCATCTATCACACCAACTAGTTCAATAACACCAACCTCATCAATTACTCCTACTCAGACTGCAACTCCATCGGTTACAGTAACACCATCTATCACGCCAACAAGTTCAATAACCCCTACTTCATCAATCACACCAACTAGCTCTATTACCCCAACGGCTTCGATTACTTCAACATCGAGTGTAACACCAACACCGTCAATTACACCTACTTCATCAATTACCCCGACTAGTTCAATCACTCCGACAAGTTCATTGACACCAACATCATCTATCACTCCAACAAGTTCAATTACGCCGACCCAAACACCTACACCTACAGTTACACCAACAAAACCTGCGGATATACAACTTGAGGATTGTTGTGGTGGATATTTTATTTTTAGTGGGTATCGACCTGGTTTAACTATTGGTTCTACATATATTTTTAATTGGAATGGTACTGACTTGGCATGTGCTACGGAAGTTCCATATTCAGGTGTAGGTCCTACATACGTATATTCGGGTGCTGGTAATCCTGTTCCTATATCGGATTGTTCTTATAGTGAATGTCCGACATGTCCATCTCCAACACCAACTATTACACCGACTATTACACCAACTAGTTCAATTACTCCGACAAACAGTGTAACGCCTACCCCATCAATTACACCAACATCGAGTATCACTCCTACTTCATCTATTACTCCTACGAGTTCGTTGACACCTACAAGTTCAATTACTCCAACACCATCTATTACACCGACATCGAGTGTAACTCCTACGTCATCAATTACGCCAACTCAAACAGTAACTCCATCAGTTACCGTTACACCGTCTATTACACCGACAAGTAGTTTAACTCCTACAAGTTCATTGACACCTACACAAACCGCTACACCTTCGGTGACTGTGACCCCATCTATTACTCCAACATCTAGTGTAACTCCTACGTCATCAATTACGCCAACTCAAACAGTAACTCCATCAGTTACCGTTACACCGTCTATCACCCCAACTCAAACCTCAACCCCATCAGTAACGATAACTCCATCAATTACCCCTACTTCATCTATAACACCAACTAGTTCAGTTACACCTACCCAAACCGCAACACCATCTATCACACCTACGAGTTCGATAACACCTACTCCGTCTATCACTCCCACATCGAGTGTAACACCTACTCCGTCTATTACACCAACACAAACAGCAACACCTTCTGTTACTGTAACACCTTCAATTACGCCAACGTCATCGATTACTCCAACTAGTTCGATAACACCAACACCGAGTATTACTCCTACATCGTCTATTACCCCAACAAGTTCAATTACTCCTACTTCATCTATCACCCCAACAAACAGTATAACACCAACAAGTAGTATTACACCTACACCATCTATCACTCCGACTAATAGTGTAACTCCGACTAGTTCTATTACTCCAACTAGTTCTATTACTCCAACTAGTTCAATTACGCCAACATCAAGTATAACCCCTACTTCATCAATAACACCAACTCAAACTGCAACACCTTCGGTAACTGTTACTCCGTCTATCACCCCAACAAGTAGTATTACTCCTACCTCATCTATTACTCCAACACCGTCTATAACTCCGACTCAAACAGCCACCCCAACTAATTCAGTAACCCCAACTGCGTCAATAACACCGACAACGTCTGTTACACCTACATCGTCAATAACACCAACTTCAAGTATTACACCTACACCGTCAATCACACCAACTAGTTCAATCACACCTACTTCATCTATCACTCCGACAATTAGTATTACACCTACCAGTTCGTTGACTCCAACTTCATCTATTACGCCAACTCAAACTACAACACCTTCGGTAACTGTTACTCCGTCTATCACCCCAACAAGTAGTATTACTCCAACGAGTTCAATTACACCTACACAAACAGCAACTCCGTCAGTTACAATAACACCATCAATTACTCCGACTAGTTCTATAACTCCTACGAGTTCATTGACTCCAACAAGTAGTATTACCCCTACTTCATCTATCACACCCACAAGTTCAATTACGCCTACCCAAACCGCAACGCCATCAATAACACCTACATCATCTATAACTCCGACTAACTCGATAACACCTACACAGACTACAACTCCATCTGTTACAGTAACACCATCAATAACCCCTACTTCGTCTATCACTCCCACACAAACAGTAACACCATCAGTAACGGCAACACCATCAATTACTCCTACGAGTTCAATAACTCCAACACAAACCGTAACACCATCGATAAGTGTTACTCCATCTATTACGCCAACTTCAAGTGTTACACCTACATCGTCAATAACACCGACAGTAAGTGTTAGTCCTACTTTGTCGGTTACTCCTACACCTACTATTACTCCAAGTGTATCTATTACTCCGACAGTAACTAGTACTCCGAGCATATCTATATCGCCAAGTGTTTCTATTACCCCTACACCAACAAGTAGTGTAACACCAACTAGTAGTGCTACATCAACACCTTCAATTACTCCTACAACATCTGTCACACCTACTCCGTCAATAACACCAACTAATAGTATAACTCCTACCTCATCGGTAACATTAACTCCATCAGTTACACCAACTTTGTCAGTTACCCCAACAGGTACTGTAACTCCTACACCAACACCTACTCCTGGTGAGAGTTCAACGCCAACACCATCAGTTACGCCAACTTTGTCAGTTACCCCGACAGGTACTATAACGCCGACTCCGACTATTACTTCAACTCCTACAACAACTCCAACTAGTAGTGTTAGTCCTACCGTGTCTACAACTCCAAGTACGTCAACAACACCTACACCATCTATTACTCCAAGTGGTTCAGTAAGTGTAACTCCATCTGTTACTCCGAGTGTTTCGGTAACTACTACACCATCAGCAACACCAAGTGTTAGTATAAGTGTAACACCATCAATTACGCCAACGAGTTCTGTAACACCTAGTGTGTCAGTTACTCCAACAAATAGTGTAAGCACGACACCGACCATAAGTATAACACCATCGGTAACGCCAACCATAAGTATAACACCATCGGTAACACCAACCATAAGTATAACACCATCGGTAACACCAACTCAGGGATTATTGGCTAAATATTTTGTTCAATGTAATGAAGTTGCATGTTTACAGGGTCAAGAAACTTTCGGTGCTGGTGATGACTTAGATGTATTAATAAATGAATGGAGTCGTTTTGCATTCTTTGGAAAAAATAACGTACTTTCTAAAACGACAGGATTACAATATGATGGTAGTGTGTTGTCGGGTGATTCATCAGTTTTATTCTATACGGGTAGTACAGATTATTTAGGTCAATATAATCTTGTGATGGATGAAGGTGATAATGTGGGTCCTGTTAATCCTATAAGTAATGTAGGTAAATTCTATTATAACACTTATATTAATAAGTTTGTTATTTCTTATTTAATTTATGATATTGGCACTAATCTTACTTATAGATGGACAACATTTAATCCGACAGAAAATACGGGTCTTAGTACAGGTAATCCAACGGCAACAACAGGTTTAACTACCGACGCTAATTGGGATGTGGTTCCGTTAAGTAATGCTGTTCCTAAATTTACAATAAGTGGTTCTTCGAATACTGTAGTAACAGCATCTAGTAAACTTACAAACGCAGGTGCGACTCCTGAAATGATTGAAACATCAGCGGCTAACAGTTCGTTATTTAATGGATTATATAGTGCTTGTGAATATGAAAATTATACACATGAAGTAACTCTTGGTAGTGATTTTTCTGATGACGATTATATACATGTGGTTTTAGCGGCAAATAAAAACAATAAATTTGGGTATACTAATACATTAACATTAAGATTTAATAATCAAACAACTCTACAACCTTCAGGAACTACTTACGGTATTGTTCAAGTACTTTATAATTCAGGGCAAGATGTTTATGCTTTTAATGATGGAAGTGGTTCAACATCATCGTTGGTGATGTCTGCAGTTACGTCACCTTTCGTATGGGGTACTTACATTTATAAAGGTCAGACAAGAGTTAGAGTCGTAAAAAGTGGTAGTACTTTTGAAATATATACAACAGAATCTTTAGGTACTTACGGTACTGTGAGTCTTGGTTCTAACGCGACTTATACTAAGATATTTGACTTTGATGTTAATGATGATACCACTTGGACAGGTAAACCAACTTACGCTGTTGGTGATGAATTGCTTAAATTTAGTGGTGGTACAAGATTTGGTTACGGTACTGATTCACAACCTAATACCTTATTCTATGACATTGCATTTAGTGGTGACCAAGTACCAACAAATATAATATACTCAACAAATGTAGTTGGTCCAGTTTTAGGTAACGTATATAAATTTGATGATATAGACGGATGTTGGACGTATAGTGGTGAAACAAGTGACTATGACGAATTAACTTCATTATCGATTACCAATGAGTTTGATGATTGTACTGAGTGTGAACTTCCACCATCAGTAACACCAACACCATCAATCACTCCATCAATAACACCTACTAACACACCAACACCTACTCAAGGATGTAAGTGTTTACAAATTGATACCAATATTACTTATTACGCTACTGGTAATACTTCAAACCCTAATGGTGTTGTTGAGATTGATTATTATAACTGTGATAATAATTTAGTTACCTTTAGTGCTACTACTGCGTTAACGGATATAGGTGTTTTCTATTTATGTACACATGATGGTGTTGTTGAGGAAGTTAGGGCTTGGCAGAATGATGAACTATATAGTGGTGATACGTTTAACTTCCCACCTTATGATAATTCTGGTTGGAGACCACCGATGAATTATGACCAAGGTATACCTGCTATGAATTATAGTACGTATGGTGTGTGTACAGGTGAACCATGTGGACCTGAACCATCACCTACACCAACTAACTCTGTTACTCCAACTGTAACCCCTTCAGTAACTCCTACGGTTTCAGTTACACCAACAAATACGGTAACACCTACATCGTCAGTAAGTGCGACGCCATCTGTAACGCCAACAGTTACGGTAACACCAACCAACTCTGTAACACCAACAAATACGGTAACACCTACATCGTCAGTAAGTGCGACGCCTTCATCAACACCGAGTGTTACTCCGTCAGTTACGGTGAGTTCAACACCGTCAGCAACACCTAGTGTTAGTGTAAGTTCAACACCGTCAGCTACACCAAGTGTTTCAATCACGCCGACAAGTAGTGTTAGTCCATCTAGTACTCCGAGTGTCACACCATCAGTTACGGTAACTAGTACACCATCGATTACACCATCGGCTACCCCATCTATAACGGTTACACCAACAAATAGTACTACTCCGAGTGTTTCTGTAACTCCATCAATTACTGTTAGTCCAAGTAGTTCGAATACTCCGACACCATCAGTTACTTCGTCAGTAAGTGTAACTCCTACATCTTCATTAACTCCATCTGTGACTGTGACACCAACTGTTAGTGCTACACCAGATTCAAGTAATACACCGACACCTTCAGTTACCCCATCAATAACACCTTCAACGAGTGTTAGTGTGACACCGTCACTTACTGTTACACCTACGGCAACGCCATCTATAACTGTTACACCAACTATTAGTATAACACCGTCTATAACACCATCAGTAACACCTTCAGCACATCCATGTGGTAATCAAAAATGTATACACATTGGTATTTCAAGTTATTCAGGATATAATGGTACGTATACTATCGTTGGAACATATAATGGTTATCCTTATTACACTGGTGGTACAGAACCTGGTTACCTATTCTATGATGGTGACAAATGGTGTCTAAGTGATTCTTTAGGTGGTACATGTATCGTATTTGGTAACATGCCATGTCTTTCAGAATGTCCTGATTTGGACCCTTCTGTCATGAGTGATGGACCGTGTCCTCCAACGCCATCAAATACTCCAACGCCAACTGCAACACCTTCGATGACTCCATCAGTTACTCCGAGTTTTGCGGTATCCGCTACTCCGTCATTAACTCCGTCAATGACACCAACACCTTCACCAAGTAATGTGTGTGATACAGTAGGTGCTGATATTACGACAGGTTCGACAATATCTCCATCACCTACACCAACTCCAACTCCAACACCATCTGAGGGTGCTAGACAAACAGTATCAGGAGCAATTACTTATGAAATTGATAATGGATATTTTGAGTGTGGTGATGTAGCTTACCTAACGGGATGTACAAATGGTGAGGTATATTATGTATCTTCACCAATATTATATAGTGGAGGTACACTATCAACAGGTTCTACGTTTAATGCTACTATCGGAGGTAGTCAAATGTGTGTAACATACGTTGAAGATGTACAAGGTAGTTCAACACATATCATTTCAAGTTTCAATTCATTACATGTTAATTGTTCGGATTGTACAACTCCGCCACCTACTCCAACACCTGCGGTATATAACTTATTTGAAGAGTGTGGTGGTGTTCCATGTACTGAGACTAATATAAATTACGGTGAACAAACTAATCCTGATGATATTATATCTAATTGGACTAGATTCTCATTCTTCGCAGGACAATATTACCCTGGTACAAACGTATTAACAGGTTTACAATCTGATGATACAATACTTTCAGGTAATAGTAATTCTTATTTCTACACAGGAAGTTCTAAGTATTTAGGTTCTTACAATTTAACAATGTCTGAAGGTGAAAATGTTGGTCCTGTAACACTAAAACAAAAAAATGGTGATAGTGGTAAATTCTACTTTAATACTCATATTAATAAATTTGTTGTGTGGTATAATGTTAAAGGTGCTAATCTTGGATGGCAATGGACAACATTTAATCCTACTAAAAACACAGGATTACAATACGGTAACCCAACAGCAACTAGATATTTGACCACATCAACAAACTGGAAAACAGAAACATTATTAAATACTCAATATACTGTAAGTGGTAGTAGTAATACAGTTGTATTGGCTACTGATAAAATTACAGACGCGGGAGGTACTAATAAAGGTATTAAATGTTTACAAAATAGTGGATTACTTAATGGTTTCTACTCAACGTGCGGGTATCAAGAATATGAACATGAAGTTACCTTAGAAAGTACCGCGGCTGATGACGATAACATAGGTTTGGTGTTGGCGGCAATTAAAGACGATAAAGGTCTTTATGGTCCTTCAGGTCAAACGCACAGTTTAACACTTAACTTTGTGGGTAGACAAAGTGGGGGAGGTTTATCACAAATTGCATTTAATCAGGCTAATAATTTACAAGCATTTACAAATGGTGTGAATTACAATAGTACCGTATGGTTAGGTTTATCACCATTTGGTTCTGGAAATTATAATAATAAAGGAAGTGTTAGGGTTAAAGTAATAAAATCAGGAACAACATTCGATATTTACACTACGGATACTATGGGAAGTGCAACCACTGCTTCAGTATCACCAGGTCAATCTAATCCATATAGTTTGTTAGTTTCATTTGACTTAACAGATAAAAATACATGGACACAAGCACCGTCTTACGCAGTAGGTGATGAATTAGAAAGATTCACGGGAGCGACTCAGTTTGGTTATTTAACATCATCACAACCAAATACTTGGTTCTATGATATAGTATTTAGTGGTAGTCAAAAAACGAATGATTCAGTAATGTACGGATTAAATGTCCCTAATATATCTCCAAATCAAGTGTATACTTTTGATGAGGTTGACGGTTGTTGGACATATAGTGGTGTTGATAATCAATATAGTGGAAGTACAACTTCACTTACAGTTGTAAATAATTATAATAGTTGTACACAATGTGAACAACAAAATCCTATACAGTAAAAAATGGTAGAAACGGTAACAATAAATACAATTACAGGAACATCAGATTATGATGTGTGGGTATCTAATAGTTGTGATGAAAACCAAGTGAAGGTTTACATCGATACTATTTCAGATTCAGATATACCGTACACATTTAATTTACCTAATGTATACAAAAATACAGGGTTTTGTGTAAAAATTTATGACGACAACGACTGTAAAATATGTGAATGTTTCGGTGTTGCTCCATCACCATCACCAAGCATGACTCCGTCAGTTACACCATCAATGACGGTTACTCCATCAATTACACCAACGCCAACACCTACACCTTCGTGTCAAGTACCTACATACTTTAATGGTACCTTCCAAGGAAACGGATTTGATGCAACACACACTTATACCCTTTCTAATACACAATTTAATGGTAGAAATCAGTGGGTATCAAGTAATGGTGGTACAATAAGATGGAATAACTATAGGTGGGAAGTTGCTGGATGGAATTTGGCTGGTGTTACCTTCTATAATCAAAACGTTAATACGATAAACGCACCAGATACTAGCGATTGGGTTTACCAAGGATGTGCACCACGAGCCGTTTGTTCAGTATCATTTACAACAACAGGATGTGGTCCTATTTAATAATATAGTATGTCAGAGATATCAGGAAATTCATGTAATATTATAACACTAATGCCGTTGGAGGTAGAATGTGTGGTAACCAATGCCTCAACACCGTTAAATGCTAACGGTAGTATACAACTATTGATAAATGGAGGTACTGCACCTTATACTATATCGTGGAACAACGGTCAAAGTACTTCAACATTAACAGGATTATTACCTGGTACTTATAGTGCAACAGTAACCGACTATTATGGTGATTATAGTGTTACTACTGAGTGTGTTGTAGAATACGATAGTTTTTATTTAGATAAATTAATAGAATGTGCCAATATATCTAATCCTAATGTTTATGTCTTTTATGACGGAACATCGCTAGATGAGACTAAAGCTACTGAAGCTTCAAACTCAATAAGGGAATGGTATTCAGGAAAAACCGATGATGGTTTTGGAGGTTTATTATATGAGGGAGTTATCGGTAAAAATACTAATAATGGTGAAAACTGGTTATGGTGGTCGACATATCCTTATTTAGGTTCATTAACGGGTGGAACTTTAAGTGATAATTCTACTATTGAACTTTTTGGACTAAATGGTGAGTCAGTATCTAATTCTGTGACAACAGACCCAAGATGGTGTAAAAATAATTCAGGTGCGTGTGTACCTAAAAATACTTCATTTAATTATGAAAACAGTACATACCAAAGAATTAATAGAGGATTAAATATAAATAACGGATTAAATGACTCACGAAGTCAAGGATTACCATTTACGGCACCTTCAAGTCTTAATGGTCAAGGTGAGGGAATATACGGTGACTTTATTGGTGGTGATACTAATTATATTGTTATCTGTATTACAGATGAAGCGGATGGTGCAGTTGGTCTTTATCATGGAAGAATAGACGGTACTAATTCTACACCTGTTAAATCTGATTTATACAATGACCCATTTACACTTAAAGGTAATGGATGGGATACAACAAATACAAAAGCACCTTCTGACAGATATGTTGGTGATTACGAAAGATTCTTAAAAGTGTGGGAAGACATTGTGGTTAATGAAGGAGGTTCATTTAATGGTTTAGTATATCCTGTTTGTGACTCGTCTATTGCAAGAATACCTTTTGTGCAACATTCAGTGGCAACTATTGAAGGTGAAACAATTAGTTCAAATGATTATACTACAAAATATGGTGGTTCAATTACAAACGTAGGTCCTGAAAACTTAAATTTATCTGCCTTAACTAGAACAAACGTATATACTGCATTAACAACGAATAGTGTATATACCTCATTACCTGCTCAATACCAACAAGGTGCTGGATTGAAGAACTTTGGATGGGAAGTAGACCCTGATGTAACTAACTTTACTTCGACAGTTGTTGGAAATGCATTGAATGATTTCTTTGAGAACATTCAATTAAGTGATAATGAAATATTTGTATCACAAGGAAATACTTTTACTACAACACCAATATATTCGTTTAATGAAATAGACGGGTGTTACCAATTCGACAGTACTGAACTTTGGACGGGTCAGACATATTCTGCAGTGACAATATCTGCACAATACGATAACTGTATTGAGTGTAATCCTTCAACACCTAATCAGCCTCCACAACCAACGATATGTTTAACTAATAGTGTGGATACCAACTATACGTTTACACCGACAGGTACGGACAGTAACGGTAATTATACGTGGACCAACTCAACCAACTCATTAACTATGAGATATAACATCACATCATCAAAATGGGAAGTTATCACATGGTCAACAGTTGGAACGGGATTAATGAATAAGTTTGAAAGTCCTGTATCTGTTGGTTCAATACCGACAGGTGCTTGGATTAACAGTGGTACTGATAGTAATGTAAGTTGGTCAGTAAATTTAGGTGAATGTGCAGGTTTTCCTTTAGTATTGACTGCTAATCCTTCAGACCCAGCATGTGAAGGTGGTAAGGGGAGTGTTGAGTTAACGGCTGCGGGTGGTATACCACCATATCAATATAGGATAAACGGTACTCCACCATATCAAAATTCAGGTCTGTTTACAAATTTAGAAAAAGGAATGCATCAAGGTGAAGTGTTAGATTCTAATAATCAAACTGCAACAACTTATTTTACAATTAATAATGGTCAAAGCAGTCAACCATATGTAGTAAGTTTAACACGTGGTATTACAGGTATAAATACATCAACTAATAATAGTAGTAATTCAACAACTACTAATTACAATTACACTGTTAGTGTAAAACCGTCTTTACCGAGTGGATTATCTCTTTCATTCAAATTAAAATTAACTAATACTCAAAAAGGTTATGGTAATGGTACTATTGCTTTAGGTAGTTTTGTACAATTTTCAAAATCTTTTAGTGTTAATAAAAATAGTACACCGATAACAACAACAGATGGTGGTACGAATTTCTATACTACTTTAGTTTGTGGAAATACAGGTTATACAAAAACTACAACTTTTAATAGTACTTCAAATCAGATAACAATACAAAGTGGGGATGTTGTAAGTGGTACGGTAACTACAACAGTTGACTTAAATCAACTAAGTAGTAATTGTAATTGTAAAACTTTTGGTGAATATAATACTCTTTTAGAAATAACTGATGTTTCGATTAGTGGTAGTGATTGTGTAAGTGCAATTAATGCATACTCAAATTTAGTTATGTGGACCAAAAGAGAAGATTGTGAATTAGTGACTCCGTGTTCACCATATAGGGCTTATGGTGGTACAACAACTGATTATATTGTATATATTGATTGTCAGGGTGATTCTGATACTCAATATATGCCACCAAATACGACTAGTGAAAATTATATCAGTTTCTGCTCTCGAGCAAATAGTAAGGATGATGTATATACATCACAACCATCAATAACTGTTACAAAACAACCAGGTTCATGTGGTGGTAATACATAAAAATATAAAATAAAACTATTTATAAGACATGGGATACATTATTAAAGATACGGCAGCGTTAATTAACACAAAACTTACCGACGCAGGTAGAAAAAAAATATCAGAAGGTACGTTTGATATTTCTTACTTTCAGGTAGGTGATAGTGAGGTTTGTTATGATTGTATTTCAGGTGCAGACCTGTCAACAGGTATGGTATTAGATAGTGAATACAATGCTCAAAACTTATCACCATTACCACAAAAAAATAAAGCAAATGTAAAATATCCTTTATTAGTTACCACTCAGTCAACAAACACTTACGGTATTCCAATTCCTGAACATCAAATTGATAATATATATAACACCGCAGCAACTTTAGGGTTCTTCACTGGTGACACTACATATTCGTACAGTAATGTTGTTGATAATGATTTTAGTGCCTTTACAAGTACCGCTTACACTATTAATCCGAACTTTGTTATTAATATGGCAACTTTAAATTCGGGTAATACTGTTAGTATAGATGCTTCAGTTATTGATAGTTCAGTAACAGGTACAGTGGTTGAAAGTCATTTTATGACAGTTTTCTTTTCTGATGGAACTCAGCCAATTAATAATAATTTTCCAGTTTTAACTTACAAGGTGGTAGGTATTACAGGTGATACTTCAGGTAATACAGGTTCGGTAACTGTTAAGGTTGATAGACAATTTCCTGACTTACAAGCTATGGGATATACAGGTAATGCCAGAGTTATTTTCTACCCTTCAGGTATGACAGAATTATACGATACATTCACACCTGAATTTTATTGGGACATTGACGCAATTAATTTTGAAAGTAATTGTGATGTTTCTAATTATTTTGTTAAAGTGTGGAACATGAATATTCCGTGGACGGTGAATCCAGCAGGATTATTTACAAACACATATCAAGGATACGACCAATTTGGTTCGTCAGAATATGTTGGTACCAAAGAGTATTTAGGGTACAATTCAGATACAGGACAGACAGATACGGATTCAACGTATTACTATAACTCTTTTTCTGAGAAAGTTGTTTTATCACCGTCAGACCAAAAATCTATCGCTATTGTTCACTATACCAATGAATCTATTGATAATTTTTATGGTGAGAAGTTTGCGATGACGACTGTGGACCCATTAGTTGCTTTGTCGGGTCAAACAGGTCCAGGTAGAAGGTTTAGAGTTAACATACCGACACTGATGTGGCACAAATCATCAGGTGGTAATATGGGTGAGACGTTCTATGTTGACCCTGATGGATATAATGGTAAGAATTTATTTACACCACACTATATTGAATCAAATGTTAATTCAGACATGAACAATCCAGGTATTAGATATTACCATCTATGGGATACTAATACAAATAGTAATGGAATGCCAAACCGTGTGGGTAAAGTATGGCCTGATTATAAGATGATTACTTTTGATGATGATGAAATCATTGCGGCGTTATCGAATAAAGCAAACAGAAATTGGACGTTACCAGCACCTAAGTTAGGTTTAATCGTTCCAAATTCCTTCAACGGTCAGACAGGTAGTGATACAGGTTTATTGTCAGGAACTAGTGAGTGTCTATGGTTAACTTATAGATTTAACCACACCGCATTTACTGAGTCTTTACACTGTAATTATTATACTCAAATATGTGGTACTGACCCTGACTGTCCACCTGATACTGCAGATGTTACGGTAAGATTTGGTAATGAATTTCCTTATTTGTTTAGTGATGGTTCACAATCAGGGTTCTCAGCAAACCAAATGGTGGTATTGGTACAAAAAGTTAATGCAGGTGAAAAACCTGACCCTACAGGTTGGTACGAGATTGATTTAACACCTCAGATGAGTGCGACTACAGTAAACGGTTTCTTAACTGTTGATGGTATTACTGGTACGACATTCGTTATTAGTAAACCTATGTATGAAGATGCTGAAGACAATAACGACATCTATGATTTATCTAACTACATCGACTTACCAACAAATAATCAGTTAGGGGTGACATTTAATTTTGGTGATGAGTATTATTTCTATGGTAATATCTCTTCAGATATTCAAGCCACGATTTACGTGATGAACTATAAATGTAATTTAGGACCTACTCAGTTCCTAACATCTCAAAACCCAACGTGGTCGACAGGTCAAGCACCATATGCTACTGAAGTTGGTCTTTACGATTCTAATAAAGAACTTATGATTATATCTAAGATACAATCTCCTGAAAAGAGATTGGGTGTACAACAGTATACTATAAAATTAGATTTTTAATATAATCATATGTCAAACGAACAAATTAAAACCACTCCAAAAGTATTGGGGTTGGACATCTCTACCAAAACTATTGGATGGGCACTATTTGATGAAGATAGTCAGAAATTATTGGAGCTCACTCACTTCTCACCTGTAATTAAACCTAAACCTGAAGAAAAGATTGAAGAACTTCTTTTAAAAGTGGATGCTTTTGAAGAAAAGTTGGAAGGGTATAAAGATTTGGGTATTACTAAGGTTGTTATTGAAGAACCACTATTGAATTCAAATAATATTTGGACGGTTGGTACGTTATTAAGATACAATTCAATGATTTCTCGCTCAATATATCAAATATTGGGTATTGTTCCTTCATATATTTCAACATATAATTCTCGTAAGTTTGCATGGCCTGATTTGGTCGCTGAAAACAATAAAGGTAGAAAAGTATTGTTTGGTGGTATGCCAAAAACTATCGATAAGAAAGAAGTTATTTGGAAAAAAGTATCTGAAGCTGAACCACAAATCACGTGGTTATACACTCGTAACAACACACTAAAGAAAGAATGTTTCGACCAAGCAGACGCATATACTTGTGTTTTAGGTTATATGAGACAACAAGGTCTTTGGTAATTGATTTCTATTAATATTTTATTTATCTTTAGTTCTGTATGGAACAACAGGACGACGCTTTAGTAGTAGACTTATTGGTAAATATGTTTGGAAACCCCCATCTTCACAATGAGATGCGGGGTCAAATATCGTTTGACTGTCCTGTATGTTCTCACGATATTAAAGGTTTGGATAAGGGTGATGGTAAAGGTAACTTAGAGGTCAATTATGGTCAACACGTTTATAAGTGTTGGGCGTGTTCTGAGACTCACGGTACTCACGGTCACTTAGGTAGGTTAATTGATAAGTATGGTTCAAAAAAAGACCGACAGTTTTATAATTTGGTCCGACCTGATGAGTTTGTCCGTGATGAAAGGAAGTACAAAGTATTAAAACTCCCCAAAGAATTTAAAAAGTTTTCAGACGTTAGTAAGATATATCCTCCACGTGCACAAGCATACAACTACTTAAAAAAACGTGGTGTTACTGATGAGATTATTGAGAAGTACGATGTTGGTTTTGCCACCGATGGTGAATATGCTGGTCGTATCATTGTCCCTTCTTATGATATGGACGGTATTCTTAATTACTTTGTTGCTCGTAGTTGGGCAAAATACTCCAAACTAAAATATAAAAATCCTGAAGCACCAAAAGAACTATTAATCTTCAATGAAAGTAGAATAAACTGGAAGGAAGACATATGGTTGGTTGAGGGTGTGTTCGATAGTTTCTTTGTTCCGAACTCAATACCGTTGTTAGGTAAGTTTGTTTCAGATATGTTATGGGAGACATTATATGACCGAGCAAAGGGTAGAATCAAAATATGTTTGGATGATGATGCGTGGGAAGATGCCAAGAAAATATATTATAAATTAAGTGGTGGAAAGTTATACGGAAGAATAGATATAATAAAGTTACCTGAAGGGAAAGATTTGGGAGACCTACGAGGTCAGATACCTGAGGGTTGTCAAGTAATGTTAGAGAAATAATGGAAGATATTAAAAAAGCGTCTCAAGAGATTAGAGATATAATTGAAGAGGTTAAAGAAAGATTGGAGTTGTCCTTTATTGAGGAGGACCACATCTACTATATGAAAGATAAAAATGGAAAGGTTAGAAGTAACTTTCCATCAGTATCTAAGTTGTTAAAACATTTTTATGAACCATTTCCAGCTGAGGATATTGCTTATAAGAAGGCAAAAGGTGACCGAGTGGAGATGCAACGACTATTGGACGAATGGAAGGCTGCAGGGTCTTATGCCACGAATATGGGGTCACGTACCCACTTCCTATTAGAAAAGAACACCATCGACATGTATGGAGGTTATAAGGACGTTCGTGAACCTATATTTGAGTGTGATATTGAGCAAGAATTAAGAAGTAACTCAATGATTAACGCGGGTGAGAAATTTCTTAAGTTAATGAGTAAACGAGGTGCATACCTATTAGATACGGAGATGGTTTTAGGTCATCCAGATTTAGGATATACAGGTCAGCCCGATAAAGTTTGGTTGATTATGAATAAAGAAAAGACAGGTTTTGGTTTGGTTATCACAGATTGGAAGACCAATAAGGAAAAAAACTTTAAGATAAATGACTTTACCAAACCGATGAAAAAACCTTTTGAAAAATACCCCGATAATGCTTTGGGTCACTATTATCTTCAATTACCATTTTACGGTAGATTATTATTGAAAATGTTAGAGGGTACAAAATATGAAAACATTTCACTTTTAGGGTGTGTTGTCGTATTATTAAAGGATAATAGTGAATATGAGGAATTTAGAGTTCCTGCAGATGTTATCAATAAAGTAATGAATTTAGATTTAAAATCATATGGAATATAAAGAGTTATATCCTGACTTGTTTGACGTATCAAATATGGATACATGGAAAAACCGCAATATTAGGAAGGAGTTTCTTTCCTATGAGTGGGATATGATGGTTCAAGAAGTTGCACCTGATGTATTTGAGTTTCCATTATTTAATAAAGAATTTTGTGACCATTTTGTTGAGGTGTTAAAGACCATCAAATGGGACCAAGTCAACCGATGGGGTACACCTACAGATAGTAGTAATATGTCGGTATTTGGTTTGGGGGAAGCAATGAAACACATAATTCACGAGTATATCTTTAGTATTGTTCAAAAGGAGTGGCACTTGGAAGGTCAAAAATGGAAATTAATGCAACCCGATAACAACATTTTAAAACTAAAGAAAGGTCAAGAAATAAGAATGCATCACGACTATATTCATATATCATTATACTGTAAGTTAGATGGTGATAGTGAAGGTGGTGAACTTGTTTTTGACAAATATAATAAAGTAATAAACCCAAAACAGGGTTACATTTATATGTATCCTGGTCAAATCACACATAGATACGGAATGAGAAGAATTTCGGAAGGTGATAGATATTTTTTAATGACATATTGTACAAGTGATTAGAATTTCAAACCCATTTTTAGCAATTTTAGGTATAGCATTTTGGTTTACAGATTCGATAGTAGGTTCATTTATATTTGGACTATGTTTTGGTCAGATTTACTTAAACTATAAAAGAGATAAAGAAGAACAACAATGAAAAGAAAAGCAATTCATGCTGAATTAAGAAAAGAGAGTAAGTCTTTTGAAGGTTGGTTAAAATATGAAGTTACCATTCTTGAAGAAGATGGTAAGACTAACAAAGTACCAGCATATGGAAAAGATTTGCAAGATGCACTCAGAAGAGTGGTTCATGATGAGAAGGTTGAAAAAATTGAAAAGAAAGCAAAAAGAATACCTGATTTTTTGTGGGTAATCTTATGGTTTGGTTACATGTTAGGTTTGGTAGAGTTAACCATGTTGGTTAGTCCTTACAATGAATTTGACGGTATATTCTTTCTTACTGGTATGGCCATCTTAACAACTGGAATACTTAGTATTAAAAATTGGTTTAGACTTAGAAACATAGAAAAATAATGGAAAACAAACACGAAAATCCGATACATCCTGAGTTATACACTTACTTTGAAAATCCTGAGGAGTGGGAAAGAAGGTTTCTAAAACCTGAATTATTATCAAATAATTGGGAACTCTATGCTCAAGAAGAGTTATTGAATATCTATACAATTCCTGCGTTTACTGAGGAGTTCTGTGATTTTATAATTGACGAGGCGGAGTCGTGTAACTGTTGGACAGTGGACCGACATGAAAGTTACCCAACGACCGATATGGTTTTACAAACAATTGGTTTGGGTGCGACATATCATGAGATACTTAAGAAATATTTCTGGCCATTGGCAACAAAAGTGTTTAAGTTAGAAGAAGAATCGTGGTTGGATATGAACAGTGAAAACTTTATTGCTCGTTACCATCCATATGCACAATATCATTTGGCATTACACCATGATGCGAGTCAGATAACAACGGTAGTAACATTAAATGAAGATTTTGAAGGGGGAGGCACCTACTTCCCTAACCAAAATGCTAAACTAAAAGGTAAGAAAGGTGATGTATCTATTCACCCAGGTCAGATAACACACTGGCACGGGGGATTACCTGTGGAAGCAGGTCAAAGATACATTATCGTTTCTTTCTGTACTTTAAAAAGATAAATTATGGATTTTAACAACGACAAGGTAAGAATCAATCCTTTAGACATGCCAAACATCGAATGTGAAGATTGTGGAAATATTTTCTTTGATAAGGTGACAATTATAAAAAAAGTTAGTAAATTATTAACGGGGTCACCGACAGATGAGATGGTTCCAATGGAAACATATGTTTGTACTGAGTGTTCTCACATTAACAAAGATTTTGATATTACAGGAAATGAAGAGTAGAGATTTTGTACTGTGGGTTGATGGTTTTTTATATGGAAAAACACAATTAAATGTTGATGACATCAGATACATTCAAAATATGATTGAAGATGTTAAAACAAATGAAGAAGAACCAAAAAAGGAGATAATTATTGAAAGGGTACCAACACCATTGAACCCCATAACAATTCAGGAACCCATTCAAGAAGATGATATGGAGTTTCCTGGTAAACCTCCTAAAATATATATGTAATATGTCACAAAATGAATTTTATTTCTGGGACGAAATGTGGAATCAAAAAAAAGAAACAATAAACAAAAATGAAGAAATTATTACAAAAAATAGCTTGGAAAACGAGGAAACTTAACTTAACAGTTTCTCTTTTAAATTTATACTTACACGACCACGAAGGTACGTGGGGTTTTGATTTATTCAGTATTAAAAAAGATTTTTATTCGTATTCACTATTACGTTTTGAGTGTAGATTCCCTAACGGTACCCATGTTAGAAAATTCACGATAGACAATTGGGACATTCTATTCGTTTCAAGGTTCTTATGGAAAGAATATGATAAGTTGTCAGACCACTACCTATGGGCGAGACATGATGCTACGGGATGGGACAAATTTAAGTTGAACATATTAGGTAAATTGTTTAAGTAGTATGATGTACCTTTTACTTGCTGTTATTCAAGTGGCTTTTAACTTATTAAAGTTATTGGAAATAAAATACAGTTATGATGAAGATATGAAGAGAACCCTAATTGTAGGGTTTTTTCTTGCTATTGTGTGGTTATTTTCCACTGCAATTGGTGTATCTGCGGTTATCCAACTTGATTATATCATGATGATTGATTATGTTATATCATCAATGTTTGGTAAATACCTTGCGTTGAGATTGAGAAAATATTGGAAACTAAAGAAGAATGATAAATAAAATAGTACACTTTTCAGACTTACACTTAAGATTATTTAAAGACCACGATTTATACCGACAAATTATTGGGGATATGTTGAAAAGGTTTAAAAAGATTAAACCTGACCGTATCGTCTTTACTGGTGATTTGGTTCACAGTAAAAATCAGATGACTCCTGAGCTTATCGAGATTGTTGCGTGGGTATTGACTGAGTGTACCAAAATTGCGAAGACGGTCCTTATCCCTGGTAACCACGACTTCCTCAACAACAACCTTAATCGTTTGGATGCGTTGACACCCATCATTGACTCGTTGAAGAACCCTGAGATTATCTATTATAGAGACAGAGGGGTGTATGAAGATGAGAACGTCAGTTGGTGCGTGTACTCACAGTTTCAAGGAAATATACCACCTGAAATAAGTGAATCGAAGGGGTATAAGATTGGATTATTTCATGACCCTATCCAAGGTTTGGTTACTGATACGGGGTATGGTTTTGGTGACCATGCTTATGATGTGAAGAAGTTTAAAGGTTTGGATGTGGTTTTATGTGGTGACATTCACAAGCGTCAAGTTATCGATATACCAGGAAAGAAGAAAGCGTATATGGTAGGTTCTACCATTCAACAAAACTTTGGTGAGAGTGTAACTAAGCATGGTTTTGGTATTTATGATATAGATAAGGGTAAGTACAAGTTTGAGGATTTGGTTAACCCAAGACCTTTCTTATCTTTTAAGATAACTGATATTGAAGATTTGGAAAAAGGAAATGAGCAACTCACCAATTATTAATCTATCATCGAAAGAACTTAAAGACATAAAATCTTTTTGTGACCTTAACGAACTCAATTTTGAGGAGTTTGTTAAATCTTGTTTTGATAAGGGGTATCAGATTGAAAAATATGGTTTATTAACCAATGAAGATGGTGAACAGGTAATATTTGAAGAGAAGGTGGTCATTAAGGAGGTAATCAAAGAGGTCCCTGTTGAGGTTGAGAAGATTATTGAAAAAGAGGTTATAAAAGAAGTTGAGGTCCCTGTGGAGGTTGAAAAGATAGTTGAAAAGATTATTGAAAAACCTATTGAAGTGATTAAAGAGGTACCCATCGAAGTTGAAAAGGTGGTGGAAAAAGAGGTCATCGTGGAGGTTGAAAAACCTGTGGAAATAATCAAAGAGGTGGAGAAGATTGTTGAGGTTGAAAAACCATTTGAGAAGGTGGTCACCAAAGAGGTTTACATCACCGATGATGAACAGGTAAAGGAACTCGGAGGAAAACTTGCCAAGTTGGAGAAGTCAAACAAAACATATAGTACAAAACTGAAGAATACAAATGTTGAAAAGAAAAAATTGGAGGAGCAACTATCTGAGTTGGAAGTTCTTTTGGAGGAAAAACCTAAAGAGGTTATTAAGGAAATCGAGGTCATCAAAGAGGTCGAAATCGTTAAAGAAGTACCCGTGGAGGTAATCAAAGAGGTTATCGTAGAAAAGGTTGTCGAAAAGGAAGTTAAAGTTGAAAACAAAGAAAAACTAACCAAACTTCAAGAGACAATATCAAAAATGAAGGACGAGTTAAGAGAAAAAGATGAAAAGATTTTACAAATTGAAAAAAATATTGTAGAATTAGAAAAAATAAAAGGACCAATTAAAGCTAAATTTATGGGGTCCACAAATTTAAACGACAATTTATACAGATGATGATTTTATTATTATGGTTAATCGCCGCGTATGGAATGACACAGATAATGGTGTACGGTTCCATCTTTCAATCAACAAGAGAAACTATCGAGAAAATCGGTAATTCAAGGGTTCCTGTAATCGGACCATTCTTTAACTTTATTCACGGTATTGTATCGTGTATGATGTGTTGTTCAACATGGGTTGGATTTTTTATGGGAGCATTTGTCTACTCTATATGGGGTACACAGATGGGTCTACCAACGGTGCCTGCAGTTTTCTATGACGGGATGTTGGCTTCAGGTGGTGTATGGGCAATCAATACAATCGTTGAACACTTTGAAAAATAAAATGGAAAACCCAAACGAAACTAAAGAGACTGTAACCTATCCTCTGGTACCAACGGATTGGAGGTTGGTGTTTAGATTAGTTGCTTTGGCGGTAAGTTGGTATTTCAACCATTCAATAGGTTGTGCGATAATACACTATTTTTTTGGATGGTTCTATTTGATGTATGTGTTATTAAGTAGTGGATTTGCTGATGGTGGATTAGAACAAATAATTGAATATTATTTTTAGAACCACTTATTTCTTTTAAAGTAGGTGAACATCACAACGATGGTAACTACAGAAAGAACAACGAATATCCAAAAACCTCCATCACCGTTAAGTAACGGTACATCGTCAAAGTTCATTCCCCACATGCCTGTATAGAAGGATAAGGGTAAAAATATGGTGGACCACACGGTTAATAGATTTAACTTGTGGTTCATTTTTTCTGATTGGTATTTATCGAAGGTGTTGTCTAAAGTGTCTACCAGTTCTATTAGGGTGTCGATTTCAGTTGAGTCAGGATGTGACACTTTATAATCGAGCATATCTTTTTTTAGGTAGTACAAATCCATTTCATTAAACTTCACTTTGTTGTGAAGGATTTGTTCTTCTATCACTTTAATTTCTTGTTTGTAGTGTTCTATTTTTTCCATAGGTCCATAATCCATAATAGTCCTTCAATGCCGTACATAATACCAACCATAATAACACCATAATGTGTGTATCCGTTGTTGACTCCTTCATTAAAATCTTGTATAATTGATGGTACAGTAGATACTATTATCGAAATTGAAAATAATATTTTTACAATCTTATTATTTAATATCTTTGTTAATAGTTCTCTCATGTTAAATAAATAGATAATAAATTAAATTATGCCAAATAGTAGCAAACGAGGTGGTGCCAAGGCACACAGAAAAAGAGTTAAAAGTAGAAACAATCAAATTAAAGGTACTCAACGTAAGTTCCAAGAGGAATACCAAAGAGCGATGATGGCTCAGCTTCAAGAGTTGAGAGACAAAATGTCTGGTGAGACAGAAAACACTCCTGAGGTTTTAAGTGAAGAACAACCTCTAAACATTAAACTGTAATAAATAAAATGGATTTGTTTAATCCACCAAAAGAACTTAATTATACCCATATGAGTCATAAGTTAGATACGGACACGTTAGAAAACCCTTATATTCAGGTGGTGTGGGAAGACACACCCGACAATTTCACGCAAGAAAGAATTAAGAGGGTTCGTACATACTTTGAGAAGAAGTATAAGTCTAAGAACGTTAATGTGGTGACTAAGGTAAAGACTGATGATACTGAGATTCAGTCTGTTGATGTGTCTATGAATATTTTGGATGAGAACTTTCAAAAGGAACTCATCAAAAAATATTTGGATGCCAATGGGTATGATAAAGACTTAGATAAAATCTTAAGTATTGACGGTATTGTGGAGGATAAGATTGCAGCTGAGAAGGCTGACATTACTCCGTTTAAGAAGTGGTACATTAAGAACATCGAGTTCTCAAACTTTTTATCTTTTGGTGATAAACAAAAATTAGACTTCGAGAAAGTCAAAGGGATTGCTGCAGTGGAGTCCAACCCACCAAACTTTGGTGGTAAGACGGTATTGACTGTAGACCTCCTACTTTTCTTATTCTTTAACACGACAACAAAAACAAATAAGGCAGAAGAAATCTTCAACAGATTTAGAGATAAGGACAAGGTTGTTGTGAAAGGTGAAATTCAAATTGATGGTGAAGACTACATCATTGTGCGTGAGGTAAACAGAAAGTTGAAAAGAAACAAAGTAGACTATACTGTCAGCACAAGTTTGGAGTTCTTTAAAAAATTGGCGGATGGTAGCCTTCAGAATTTTACTGGAGAACAAAGAAGAGAAACTGAGGAATTCATTAAGAAGTCCATTGGAACAATGGATGACTTTTTGATGACCATCTTAACAACCGCAACAAACTTAGAAGAATTAATCGACTCAAAACCAACGGCAAGGGGTCAAGTACTTTCGCGTTTTCTAGGTTTGGACTCTTTGAAATTGAAGGAAGATGTCGCCAAAGAAATAACTTCAAACTATTCAAAGAGAATGATTTCCAACATCTACAATGTCGAAACCTTAAAGGAGGAGATAGAAGTAGCGAAAATGGATATAGAACAAGAGAATAAAAACGTTCAAACCTATGGTGATGAACTCAAAGATGTAAATGCCCGAATTGATAAAGGGCAAGAATATCGTGATGAGTTGATTAAGAAAAAACATACGGGTTTGGATGACGAACTTCTAAGGGTTAATCCTGACAATTTGGACTTGGAAATCAAACAATACGGTGTTAAGATTGCTGACACACTCAAAGAACTTGGTGAGGTGGTTGTGGTTGAACCATCAAACTATTATCATGAAGACGAACATGATGATGTTAAAGAACTTCTATCAGAAGAGAAAATCAAGTTGGCAACAATGTCTTCAAAAAAGGGAGATATTGAAGAAGAGTTAAAGAGCTTCAGTGGGGGTCTACAATGTCAATATTGTGGTATTGAACTGGCGAAATCTGACTACAACGAAAAAAGAAAAAAAGAATTGGATGATATCGATATTGGTATCTCACATTCAACAACTGAGGTGGATAAATTCACCAAACAAGAACAGTCATTTGTGGACCTCAAGAAAGAGTTTGACTTATACGAAAGAAACAAACTCATCAAAGAGAAGTTTGAAATTCAGTTGGAAACTTTGGAACTTAAAAAAGGTGGTTTGGAAGACAAACTAAAAAGATTTAAAGAGGTTCAAAAGAAGTTAGAGGAAAACAAAAAGATTGATGAGACCATTCTCAAAGCTGACATGAGGTTGGATACCTTAACAACGGAGAGAGATGGTGTGAACACAAAGATTAGCGACTCAAAGAACAACATTAAAAACCGTGAGACTAAAATTGAGGAAAACAACGACTTTATCAAACAAATCAAAGAGGAAGAAGAGAAACTAAGACTCTATAAAATCTATTTGGAACTTTTCGGTAAGAAAGGTATCTCAAAAATGATTATGAGGAGCATGACACCTGTGATTAACTCTGAACTACAAAGGTTACTAGTGGACTCAGCAGAGTTTAAGTTGGAGGTCCGTATCTCAGAGAAAGACGAGGTAGAGTTTTGGATGATTGATAACAACACAGGTATTGAGAAGTTGATGTCGTCAGGTTCAGGTTATGAAAGAACAATTGCGTCACTGGCACTTAGAGCAGTATTGTCAAAAGTATGTTCGTTACCAAAACCAAACGTGGTGGTGTTCGATGAGGTATTTGGGAAGATATCTAACGAGAACTTAGAAATGGTTTCAGAGTTCTTCCATAAAATTAAAGATTACTTTGAGAAGATTTTTGTAATCACACATAATCCTTTAGTGTCACAATGGGCAGACAGCATAGTGAAGATAGAGAAGACCAACAACGTCTCTCAGGTGAAACAGTAAGTTTAAAGGCTGACAAAACGGATGAAAAACAAAAAGAAAATGAATAATATAACATACGAAGATTTAAGATATAGATTACAGAATGAAGGTGAGGGTTATGCTCTTAAACATTACTATGGTCCTGATATTGACCACGAAGACGAAAAGGTTGTTAGACTTTGGAAAGATGCTCACGATAAATTGATTGAACTTGAAGAATACCTTCAGGAGAAGATTAATGAAGAGATATGCGATGAATTGGGATAAGTATTTTTTGAATATTGCCGAACAGGTCAAAGAGAAGTCAAAAGACCGTAGAACAAAAATTGGTGCAGTTATCGTGGGTAAAGACCATGAGATTATCACCACTGGATATAATTCCTTTCCTCGTGGTATCAACGATGATGTGGAAGAACGTCAGGTGAGACCTGAGAAGTATTTTTGGTTTGAACATGCTGAACGTAATGCTTTATATAATGCAGCACGTATCGGAGTCAGTCTAAGAGATACAACAATGTATTTGACCTGTGGTATTCCGTGTAGTGATTGTGCTCGTGGGATAATTAGTTCAGGTGTCAGACGTATCTATTGTAAGACTGTGGACACCACACGAAATCGAGAACACTGGGACGAACACGCCAAACGAAGTGTTCAGATGTTTAAAGAAAGTGGTGTTGAGGTGATTTTTTATGAAAAATAACATTAAAGAGACTTGTGAGGGTCCCTTTTTTGTTATATATTTGTATCATGATAAACAGTAAAGATATGACCGACACACAACTCTCAATGTTCGAACCACTTACTAACTTAGTTGGTGAAGATGCGTGGATAGTTTCTAAAAAAGTTTCGATGGGTGATTTGTCTTATGATGAAGGCAAATCTATGGTTAAGGATGTTAACCAATTAGATGATGATTTAAGGTACATTGAAGATATTGTTAACAGTTATACCTATTAAAATATGGAAGGATACGTATACATTGCCAGAATCATTGACCACGGAGGTAAGTTCGTGAACGGATACCATAAGATTGGTCTGTCAAAGCAATATAAGGTCCGTGAGACACAGTTAAACTCAACTCACCTACCTTTTGATGTTATGATGATTAGAGTCTTTGAGGCGGAAGATATGAACAAATTGGAAGGTATCCTCCACGTATGTTTTCACGATTATCGAGTTATTAAAGAATATGACGACCGTAGAAACATCACCACGGAGTGGTTTGAAGTATCTGACATCGATACCTTTAACGAAAGGGTTGATAAGATGGTTAACTATTTAAGTATCAACGAGGTTGACTTAGGGTTTAGCGTTGATAATGATTCGACACTAACCGAACAGGAGAAAACTGAGGTTAAGAAAAACATTGGACGAGCAAAGTCGACTAATCTTAAGGTCACAATCGGAGATACCGTATTTGTTAATAACACCGCAAAAGAAACGTATGTTACCGTTATGAACAAACTCATCGATGGGGTATCCAACAATGATGTGATAGAATCCTTTTCAGGTTTCTTTAAAGAGGATAAGGAAGAGTTCAGAGATTCTTTGGGGGAATACAATAAGGTTCATATGGATAACGGAATGTTCATGTCCACTTGGGGTTCTAATGTGACAAAGATTAAGAGAATTGAGATGGTTGCTAAAGAATTTGGTGTTGATGACCTAATATGTGAAATTATTTAACTATATTTGTAATCTAATAAAACGATAACGATATGACCAAAGTTGAATTTTGCGAGAAGCACGGAGAATACCTACCAGCTGAAATGTTGAAAACCACTGATGTATTGATGCGAGTAGCATCCAATCTATCTGACACCCAAGAGATGTTGGACCGTGGAATGGATGTTAACAATCACCTCAACGAGGTTAAGAAATACATCTTCGACTTTATGACAGTCTTGCGTCGTGAAGAGCAATTCAAGAAATACGAGGAGCAAGAGATGAGAGAATTTAATAATCACTTAGGATAATATTATGACAGTAGAACAATTAACTTATAAGCAACGAGGAACGGACAACTATTACCCACCCCTCAATCACTATACCATGAACGATGGAACGGTTATCGCAATCTATCAAGGATTTCGTGGTGAGAACCCTGACTTAGATTTCATCGTCAAATACCGTGAACCAGGTAAAAGGTTACGAACACCTTCACATACACATTGGATTGTAGACCTTCTGGTGAAGTGTGAGTACAACAAAGGATTGGTTCGAGGGTTCGTATACAATATGTTGGAGAAGTACGACCAGATGGACCCATTTAAGACGGTAGAGGAAAGAGACAACTACGAACTACAGTCTAAGGAAGAGTTGGACCGAGTATATGATGAACTTAACGGACATGGGTATTACAATATGGACACATTGACTACCTTAATTGAACTATTTACTCGATGTGAGAAACAGACCACAGACGCTTTCATGTTTAGAACTCTTCTTCAGTTGGTATTGGACTACTGTGACGACAAAAAAGATTTCTACCAAGTGGTGGGGTATTCAAAAAGGGTGTAAGTACATTTTGCCATTAAATTTATTTTTCGTATCTTTGTATAACAAAGGAAGAGAAATATGGCAAAAAGACACAACATCATCGAAACCACAACTGAGACAACATTTTTTGGACGTACTATCACACGTAAAAAAATCAAAGACCAGTTCTTCGGTGATTCAATTGTCATCTCTGAGTCTCAAAGTCTGTTGGCAAAAAAAGAGAATAACGACTGTGTTGTTCGAGCGTTTATGATGGCGTTGAACCTTCCTTATGACAAAGCACATAAGTTTGTTGCTGATAAGTTCAAAAGAGTAAACCGTAAAGGGACCTACACTCAGATGTATATGGAAAACATCTTAGGTCGTCAGAAGAACGGATATAAAATGAATTTGATGGGTTACCACCCGAAATATGCGTTCGGTAAACGTAATAAGTTGGTAAACCCTAAGTATAAGAAAGAGACTGGTTATACCGTAAAGTCTTTCATGGAGCAACACCCTGTTGGTCGTTACTTCATAATTGTTAAGGGACATGCGTTGGCTTTGGTTGACGGTGTATTGTATGGGAATAGTGGTGAGCAGTACAATGGTTTTCGTAGAACGGTTCACTATGTTATTGAGTGTAAATAAATAAATGTTATGATTAATCTGTTTAAAAAATTCTATGGGGAAAAACTCGGTGTGGTCTACAATCCTAAGAAACAACGTTATGAGATATTGAAGTCTGAGGGTCAGAAAAAAACTATGAAGACCGCATAAAAAAACCCACCGTGATGGTGGGTTCTTATTTTCATATCGGTTTGGTTAGAAGTCCATGTTGTCGTATGGTTCCATCAAACTACGTTGTTTGAAACCTACACCACCAACATAACTTTCTTGGTTCTTAATTTGTTTTCTGTAGAATTCCATCATTTTTTTAGCTACTTCTCTGTCGTATTCTCTATCGTCAGTCTCTGGTACTAAGTCATCGATATATATTGAACCTCTGAACCTTCTTGTTGGTCCTTTGTGGTCGTAGATATCCATCATATCACTATCTGATAATTCAAAGTCAAAATCTTTAACAGGGTATTTGTTAACCATTTCTTCTTCACCCTCTTCTTGTTCCATCATAACTTCTGATGGTGAGAAGAACTGAACGAAAGGTCCACGGTCTTGTTCCATTTTTGAAACGTATTCTTCAGATTCTCTTGCTCCTTGAAGTAGGTCAGGATTCTCACAATGAAAATCAACGTGAGAGGCATAATCAGCCATTGTTACGACACCGTCACCGTCAAGGTCGAAGTGTCTGTAAAGTTCATCAGGTGAGATAACACCGTCATTATTTTCATCCGCAGAACCTTCAGCAAGATTCTCAACGTCATCTTCGATTTGATTTGAAAGACTGTCAACCATATAGTTAATCATCTTTTGACCATAAATGTCTAATAAACGTGTGATAATTAATTTAGGGTTTTTTCTCATATACCTTACAACATCTGCAGGTACTTCACCACTATATTTACCAAATACGTCCTCAAGTCTATCTTCAGTAGGTGTTTTAGGTACGTTTGGTTCCACAGAAAAATCTGACTCAATATCTTCATTGAGTTTGGTTTCCACGGCTTTTTGTATTAACTTTGTAAGCTCAGATTCAGAAATAACAAGTTTTTTCATAATAATTTGTTTTTCTTAATAAATATAATTAGATTTAAAAAAAAGTGTCAATGAAAGAAAAGACAAGACAGTATTTGTTATTCATTTATTCAACGTTGAGTGAAGATTCACCAGTGTTGAGGGATATTCCCCTACAATTAGCCCCAATTAGTTCCTCACCATATATCAAATTTAATTATGGTAATTCAGGATTAATATGTAACTTTGAAACAGATTTACCGTTCCCTGAGTTAAGAGAATTCGTTGCGGTGACATTGGAAGGATTAATCGACCAATACTTTTTAATTGAACATTCTGACAATATGTCAGTATATATGGACAATTCTTTGAAGTTAAATTTGTTTGATTTGAATTCTGATAATCGAAAACATGATAATATGTCAGACAAACAAGGTGGTGATGAGTTATTTAAGATTATGGATTATTTTTTGAATGAGACCATGAAAGACATCAACCCTGAAGATATGGCATCCTTAATCATGGACGATGAGGACGAGGACCCTTTAATCACCAAACTAAAGTTAAAGAAAGACTTAAGGTATTCAAAACCTACGTTGGACTTCTTATTGGAGAAGATTAAAGAAAAGGGAATGGAATCTCTAACAAAGTATGAAAAACAATTATTAAACGAATATGCAGCAAATTAAAGAAACGACAACTATGCACCCATTAAATCAAGATGAAATTCAAATGTACCTTAAAGACATCCGCAAAATTGATGTGATGACACCTGAGAGGGAACGTGAACTTTCAGAAGTTATGTGTTCACCTGAATGTACAGATGAACAAAAAGAAAAGGTACACCAAGAATTGCTTGAGGGTAATTTAAGATTTGTAATCACTGTGGCCAAACAATACCAAAATCAAGGTTTGGATATGTCAGACTTAATCGCAGAAGGAAATTATGGTCTTATGAAAGCGATTAAGAACTTTGACTGGTCCAAAAAACTAAGATTTATCTCTTATGCGGTATGGTGGATTAAACAATCTATTCTACAATCTCTAAACGAGAACTCACGAACTATACGTCTACCAGTTAATGTTGTTCAGGACCTACATAAGGCAAAGAAGGAAGCACAAAAGACCAACAAAGAATTGGACAGTAAATTTGCACAACTACCAAAGACTACAGGTTTGGACAACTATATTAACGAAGAAGGTGACACCCTTTTGGATTTAATTGAAAACCAAAACTCTGTTCAACCTGACGAATCTTTCAACACTGAAGGTCTCCTTAAGAATCGTTTGTTGGACATTATGTCTGTCCTTGATGAACGTGAAAGGTCTATTGTTGAAGATTATTATGGTCTGACTGGTACCCCTCGCACATTGGAAGATATTGGTGGTGATTTCAGTCTCACCAAAGAACGTGTACGTCAAATCAAAGAAAAGGCACTACGAAAACTTAGAAACGAAAGCTCTACACTATTTGATTATTTATAATACCTTAAACTATTTATATAATAGTAAAAATTGTATTATGAAATTATTAAAAGAAATACGTAGACGCATATTTCCAACTATAATAGCACTCTCGGCACTGTCGGTGAGTGCTTCTGCTGCATTCTATTCTGTATCAGGTTTAAGTAAGTTATTTGCTGGTGCGTCCTTTGAGGTTATTGTTATGGCAACCTCATTGGAGGTTGCGAAGTTGGTTATTGCATCACTATTATATCAATATTGGGGTAAGTTAAATAAGTTATTAAAAATATACCTAACAGTCGCTGCGTTTGTATTGGTGGCGATTACCTCTGCAGGAATTTATGGATTCTTATCTGCAGCATATCAAGAAACGGCAACAAAGTCTGAGATTGTGGACAGTGAAATAGGTGTCTTAGAATTAAAGAAGAGTCGTTTTGAAGAAAATAGAACATACTATATTGAAGAGAAAAAACAGTTGGACCAAAGCATATCTGACTTAAGAAACGGATTGTCTAACAATGTGATTCAATATAAAGACAAGGAGACGGGTGAGATTATCACTACCACCTCATCATCAACCAGACGGGCATTACAAAAAGAGTTGGACAATGCTGTTGAAAGAAGAGACGGTATATCTTCCAATCTTGAAGTGGTCACAGACTCTATTAGTAGTTTAGAGGTGAAGATACTCGAAACTTCTAGTGGTGCGGAACTGGCGAGTGAGTTGGGACCATTAAAATACTTAAGTGAACTTACAGGGAAACCGATGAACGAAATCATCAATATCCTATTGTTGGTTATCATATTTGTATTTGACCCATTGGCAATATCTTTGGTTATCGCAGCAAACTTTGCATTTGCTCAGTTGATTAAAAAGAAAGAAGATGATGATGATGGGATGTGGACCGAAGATGAGATGGAAGATTTCAGAAACCAATTCCCTGAATCTGAGTTACCTGAAGAGTGGGATGACATTGATGACATCTCAAAAGAGGCGGGAAAAATGGAAAAGGAAATGTCAGAGGACGAACCAAAACCATTAGAACCTAGTGATGAGTTGATTGAAAGATTAGAAAAGGAATTAGAAAAATTAACAGGTCAAAAAGTAGAAAACGAAAAAAGTAATGATATAACTGATGATTTATTGAGAAAAATTAATAAATTATCAGAAATGATAGATTTGGATGACGAACCAAAAGAGTCAGAAGAAACAAAGAAAGAAATAGAAGAGAAACCTACAGTCACACCAATTCAAGATAAAAAAAGGATAGTATATAAAAGGAGAGATGACGGTAGAAATACAAGATTTGATAGAATTTAAACCTGTTGGTAGAAATAAAAGAAAGAAACAGATATTACTAACACACACAGGTCGAAATATCAGGGACTACATATCAAGTTTAAAATATAGACATAATGGGGAGTATAAAAAACTACCCCATTATGTCATTTCAAGAGAGGGGGAAGTATTTGAATTAATCCCACCTGACACTTACAGTAAATTTTTGGATGTTGCTTCACATAACAAGCAAAATATTATTATTTCATTGGAGAATCTTGGATGGCTCAAGAAAAACCCTTTGCAAGGGGGTTACATTAACTGGATAGGTAATATTTATAAAGATGAGGTGTATGAAAAGAGATGGAGAGGATATTTCTTTTGGCAACCGTATACGGATGAACAAATGAGTAGTCTAACCAATCTCATCAAGGAATTGTGTGAGACTTTTGATATACCTAAGACCAGCATAGGTCATAATGTAAAGTTGGATAAAGTAGATAAGTTCAACGGGGTTACTTCATATAGTAATTACGATAAAGAACGAACCGACCTAAGTCCCGCTTTTGATTTTGAACAGTTTATAAAAAATATACAAGATGAGCAACCAGTATGATGAATTAAAATCCCTATTAGAGGCATCAAGAAAGATGTTAGGGAAAGACAACTTAGAAGAGTCTAAACAAACTCTAAAAAATATGGGACTTCTAAAAGAGCAAGAAGATGGTCCAATAAATATTGATGCCGATTCTGAAGAAGAAATTGATATTGAAACAACACCTGAAGAAGACAAACAAAGGTCGTATAGGGTGTCGGGTGGTCTTATCACTCTTCATGGTAAAGACAAACAGGATTTGGAACTATCAACAGATGAAAAAATATCATTTCAAGAGACAATGGATGACTTCGTAAATGAAGTATCAGATTTATCTGACTTTGGTACGTTAAATTTATACCCTAACAATGTTGATTGGTCGGGTAAAGTTATTGATTTCGATTTGGAGTTTTACTTCTCTATCGGTGAGAACAACGGTGTCTACATCAACGGAGACATGATTAAGTTAGACCAAAATTTGGTTGAATTAATTAATAAGTTAACTTCTTTCTACGATAAGTTTAAGTCCAAGTGGGCTAAGGTATTGTCACAAAGAAAGAAAACACAAAACGTGGAAGACTAATGAAAAAGTACATCTCTTCAATACAAACAGTATTAATATTAGCACTGGTTATCATCGTATTATTACAAAGAGGTTGCAAGAGAAATGTTACACCTGACCCAGAGGTTATTACTAAGATTGAAACAAAATGGGATACGGTAAAGGTTCTCAATACTGAATATGTCCCTAAGTGGAGAATCAGAACGGAGACCATCCATGATACTATTCCCGCAGATATTGATACGTTAGAAATATTAAAAGATTATTATGCTAAATATTTCTATAGTGACACTATCCAATTGGATACCTTAGGTTCTATTGTAATTAACGATACTGTCACACGTAATCTAATATCGATGAGAGATATCGAGTCTAACATCTTAATTCCGACAACAACTATCACCAAAGAAATCTACCTTAACAAAAGAGAGTTTTATTGGGGTTTGGGAGTTCAAGGAAGAACGGACCAGTTAAATTATGTAGGTGGTGAGTTTATGTATAAGACTAAAAATAAACAACAATATGGTATTGGTTTAGGATTGAACCAAGACCTACAACCTGTATTATCAGGTCGTTTATATTGGAAAATAGGTAATTAATATATTTTTTAATATTTATAGTTATGGCACTAACACAAGCAGATAAAAACGATATTGAGGTTATGATTAGAAAGGAAATCAAAGATTTCTTAGGTTCTACTACTATTAATCAATATGAAAAGAAAATCGTTGATAAGATTAGAGACGAGATAAGAAGAGGTAACATCACCAAAGATGTTAGTGAGATAGTTGCCAAAGTGATGAAAGAATTCTATAAAATTATGTGGACCCGTAGAAGTTTCTGGGAACCAACTTTAAAGAACGTTAAATAATGGGACAGGTTAGTGACATGTTAACTAAAGGAGTTAATAAATATATGAATAGTGCTAGTGCAACTAACTATGCAACACACGGTGATATTAATTCAGTAGGTGAATTCTCAAATAGTCTTGTTGATGCTAAAAAAGATATTAAAAAAATAGAAATACCTGAAGAAGAAGGGTGGTCACCTCAAATTGGTAAGACTGACGGATTGACTCCTGAGGTTCTAACTAAAATCTTAACAAAGATAGCCAAAGACGTTGAAGACGAAGAAATGTCTAAAGAAGAAACTAAAGAGGCGATGGGTGCAGCATCTGCAGGTGGATATGTAGCTCCTTTATTTGGTAAACCACAAAAGAGAAAGATTAAGGAAAGAGAAGAAAGAATTGAAGGTGGGTTAGCTGATGGTATGTCATTAGAAGATTTGGCTAAACATCACGATACTGATGTAGAAACTATCATCAAAAAAATGGAAGAAGGTGTTAATGTTGAAATGGAACACACTAGTGAAATGTTAGTCGCCTTTGAAATTGCTATGGACCACATTTATGAAGACTTAGACTATTACGATAAGTTAAAAAAGATTGAGGGTAAACCACATAAGGAAGAGTCTAAGGAGGCAACAACATCATCGTCTGTAGGTGTTTATGATGCACCGATAGGTGGAGGTAGAAAAGACCCTTTACAAATAGATACACCTAAAAGTGTATATTCTAAATTAAATTCGGTTACAAACCCTAACTTTCCAAAATACGGTGGTAAAAAGGGTAAATACGTTAAAGTTAAAGATAAATGTAAGAAGTTTCCTTACTGTAATCAGGGAGATATTAACGCATTGGAGTTCTTTGAGAATAACTTAGTTAAAGAAGCCATAAAACAAGTGTCAAAAAAATATAAGTTAGATGAAACCTTTATTAAGGGTATTATCAAGGAAAAGTTAAAGAAATAATTGACACTTACTATATATTTATAATTAAAATACTATTATGAAAGACATCGAAAATATGATTGAAAAACTGGTTGAAAGAGTAATCAATGAGGAAATCAATACTAAAGTTAAAAATATTACTGAATCTGTTTCACAAGAAATTGATGAGATGGAAGAGTATTACGAGGTAGCCAAACAACGTAAAGATGAGCGTATGGCTAAGAAAGAAGAAGAAGCCAATGAAAGAACGGAAGTAATTGGTGTAGATTCTGACATCAATAAACAACGTATGGAAGAAGAAGAATTAGAAGAGGGTAACGAGTTTACAGTTGCTAGATGTGAGGCAGGTCTTAATGGTGATAAGAAGTTTAAGGTAGGTGATAAAGAATACGATTTAGAAGATTGGTCTGATGAAGATGAAAAATCTTGTAAAGGTGTAAATGAGTCTAAAAAACAAACACTTCAATTAACTGAAGACGAAATGATTGAGTTAATCGAGAGAATCGTTAAAGAACAAAAGATTGAAGGTATTTCTTCTGAAAAGAAAGCAATGAAATCATCTAAAAAAGACAATGACGATTACATCAAATCAGTTACTAAGAAAATGAAAGATTACCTTAAAGATGGTTCAGCAGGTGATTACGATATGGAACCAAAAACATTCCCTAAGGGTAATGGTGAATTAGGTGACAACGAAAAAATGGCATACAAAGCATCTAAAGGTGTTGAAGAATACATTAAACAAATTGCTCGTTCAGGTGGTCAAGAGAACTTAGACTATGACCAAATCAAACCTGATGAAGAGTGGTTAGATATGAACTTAGTTGGTTCATCAGAAACAGGTAATAACCCTGATTGGGCAAACGCTGTTAAGACAGATGTTGGTGATGAAGTTAAGGATAGAAAAGATAAGAATGTTCTTGCTAAACTTAAGAAACAATCTTATAACAAAGCACCACAACCAATTACAGATTACTCAGGTAACAAAACTCACGATGATGAAATGGCGGGTATTAATGTTGCTGAGTCAAAGAACGAGAAGAAAGTTAATGAAAACATTGACAGAATGAAGAAACTTTTTTCACACAATTACAAAACACAATAATTAATAAAACTTTATAATTTTTTGGTCCGTATTATACTTTTCATATGAAGAGATATAATATGGACCAATTTTTTAACTGGCTATCTAAACCTATGTTACCTGAGGATATAGATACATGGTATCGAGCAAACAACATAATACCTGAGTATTGTGATTTGTTTGAAGACTTTTCATTTTCATTATATTATTTGGTGAGGTCCACATATTTGGGACACAGTCACGAAGACTATAATGAGACTAAGATAGGGGTTACCAAAGAGGAAAAGGTGGGACACTTTCAGTGGTGTTGGAACAGGACTTTAGATAATTTTAAAAAAGAAAATATTGAGTTTATCTTTAGTGAGTTAGATTACGACTACTTTGAAAGTTTTTACTTTGAGGTATTTTATGACCAGCCTGATAAAGGTGTAAGAGAGGCTATGGAGGATTTCTTCGTACAGCTGTTTAATAGAAAAAGAGCCGTATCCAAATCGGATATTGAAATGTTTACAGATTTATATAAAACGTTAGAACGTTCACTTAAAATCTAATTTTTTCCTTTTCTATTTACTATCAGCAATATAAAATTAAGTTTTTAAAAAAATAAACTAAAATAACATTTAACAAATGGAAACATTAGAATCAATCAAAACATTAGTTGAAAACCTATCAGTAGATACTACTAAGTTTTACGCGGGTAATAAATCTGCAGGTGTAAGAGCTAGAAAATCAGCTCAAGAACTAAAAGGTCTTCTTCAAGATTTGAGAAAAGAAATTTTGGAAGAAAAAAACAAATAATAAGATGATAGAAACATTAATGACATACATTACGATATTCGCTGCGGTGTTTTCGTCATTATCTCTTATTAGACTATTAATAAACTTCATTAAGGCTCTATTGTCCAATCCTCCACAAAAGTTTGAGGTAGGACAAAGAGCTTTAGTTTATTATGGTTTAGCGGCATCTTATTTAATAACATTAATCATTATGTCACTATGAGTACGTATTATAATTTTTTATCAAAAATAGAACCATATCTTAAAACGGTCAGGAAACTAAAAACACACGTTAGTTATGATTTATCTTTTTCTGACACATGGCTAATGCCTAAAAACAACACTAAAGATATTGAGATAGTAAAAACTGGTACTGAAAACGGTAAAGTTTTATTATCTTTTGTTTGTGAAATTAAGTCTGAATCAGTAAATAAAGTTGAAGAACTTATTGACCATATTATTAAGACCAATAAAGAAAGAGAAGAAAAGGATAAATTGTTTAGAAGCAAAGTTCAAGAACTTAAAAGTATTTTTGATAAACAAAATCTTGAAGACCTCAAAAGTCTAAAGTTTGATGTTGATGAAATCAGTAGTATAATTAATGGAAATGGAGAAGAAGACAACGAATCAGGAGATAGAGAAGGAGTTACTGTTGTTGAAGAGGGAACAGACCAGGTCTCGTAAAGACATTGAGACATCCAAAACTTCTTTAATTGAAGAAATTATTTCTTTAAACAAGGAAACAATTAAAAATACGACAGTCATTGAGAAAAAATACACACTATGGGAAAGGATAAAAAGAGTTTTAGGGATGACTTAGAAAGATTAGCAATCATTACCGATACCATAAGTGAAACAATACTATCCAAAGGAGAAGTTAACATTATTATTGAATTAGAGAAAAAAGAGTTTACCGAGGTGGTTTCGTATATGGGAGATGTTTACCGTAATACCAAAGAGTTTATTATTAATATATCGGGTACAAAGTTTACGTTCGTTTTGAAAACGTAGTCGTTTGACGGTAAAGCTTACCCTTATCAAATCCATTTTTTACCAATAAATCATACATCCATTTTCTCTGAGTTGTGGATACATCCTTAACAAATATGGCATCGTTACGATGGTGTTCCCTGTAATAATTTTCCATGGTTTCTAAGAGTCTATGGGCATCTTCAATGTTCTTAAGACTAAAAACATAAAAATTTTCGTTAACTTGAATGACTAACTTATTATGGAGAGTAGAGATACTCTTCATTTCTTTTTTAATACAATATTTTTTAATTAGTTTTTCAAAAGATATTCTATCATTGGTGTTCCAATCAAATATCTTTTCCTCGATTTTAAAGGGTTTTATTTGTCTAATAGTATAATCTGTCTCAGAAGATATAAAAACCTCTTCATTACGTCCTAATTCATCTTCCTGAAAGAGTGGCATTTGATACGAGTCGGTATTTGTTAATAAAGCCAATTCATATTTAGACTTTTCAGCGTTTTCATATTGAACATCAAATACTACATTATTTTCTTTAATTAAAGATTTAAATTTTTCAGTTGCACGCTTCTCTGACTTATAACCTTTGATTATTCGTTTCTTTTTCTTATTCTTAAACAATACTATTATAAAGTTATCCATGAAAGATTATTATCAGATATTAGGTGTTAATAAAAATGCTTCTCAAGACGAGATTAAAAAGGCATATAGAAAATTAAGTAAACAATATCACCCAGATGTAAACCCTGAAGGGGCAGATAAGTTTAAAGAAATTGCTGAAGCATATGATACGTTAAGTGACGAAAATAAACGAAAGCAATACGATAATCCTAATCCTTTTGGTGGTGGTAATCCATTTGACATGTTTAACGATATGGTTAACCAACAAAGAAGGAGACAAAGAAAACCGACAGTTAAAGATAAGATTGTTAAAATTACCATTTCACCTGAAGAGTCTTTTAAGGGTGTTGAAAAAGAGATTACTTATAAAGTTAAAGAATCTTGTTTAATGTGTTCAGGTACTGGTGGTGATAAGAACGGTTGTGGTACCTGTGGAAATACAGGTGTGGTACAACAAAGAATGGGAACAGGATTTTTCACTCAGATAGTTGAAACTCAATGTCCTTCGTGTAAAGGTAGAGGGTATATCATTACAAACCCATGTATGAATTGTAATGGTGAGAGCGCGTTGGATACGTTTAAGACCATTAAGATTAATATACCAAAGAGTGTAGATACTGGTGATTTCTTAAGGATAGGTAAAAAAGGTGACTTTATTAATGGTATTCAGGGAGACTTATTGTTACAGGTAAATCTAATAAAAAATAAGTTTGAAAAGGTTGGTAAAGATTTAGTATATAATCTAAACATTACACCTGTTGATATGATTGTTAATACTAATTTTATTGTCGGTCACCCTTCTGGTGATTTACAAATCAATTTACCAGTAGGGTTAAATACAGAAAAACCCCTTCGTGTAAAACAAAAGGGTTATATCACACCAAACGGTGTTGGTGATTTCTACATTAAGTTAAATGTTTCTCACTCTGAGATTACTGATGAGGAAAGACAGAGATTAACGACTTTCTTAGAACAGACTACTTAAGTACTTAAAAAATTCAATCGTTCCATATATTGATGCGAACAACATATAGATTGACAATACTATTGTCCACTTTGCGGTCGCGTTTAGTCCTTTCTTACAGCTTGAACACTCTTCCTTAGGTGTTTCTGTTTCAATTGCATCTACGTTATATTCTTTTGACATATTTATAGGTATGATAAGTTTAATTAATGACGTTCTAAAATCTTACATTCAAGAAAAAGAACAAAAGAAGTATAAGAAAAAACGCAAGATGAGTAAATCATATTGTGAAAAAACCCCATGTAAAGATATGGGGTTCTCTCAAAAAGCTTCTTGTCGTCCTTATAAAAACTGTTATTCGAAATAACGAGTCTCTGACGCTTGTATCCTTTTATTGTCTTGGTATACGATACGGTGAGTGATGTCACCATTTTGATTAAAGTATTTCCACACACCTTCTTTACTACCGTTTTTGAATTGTGCTTTTACTCTGATTGTTCCGTCAGGATAATAAGAGATGGAGGTACCGTGAAATTTACCAGCAATCATACTTCCTGATTCTAATTTATATCCCTCTTCAGACCATTTAACATACTCCTCAACGTTGTTGTTGTCCCAGTCTGTAATGGTAACCGATTGACCGAATGAAGATAGACCGAATAAAAGAAATAGGGTTAGAAATATCTGTTTCATAACTACTTATTTTTTTACAGTTTATTTACATTAACTTAACAATAAATAGTTAAGAAATCAACATTCTGAGATTTTATTGTATTTATTTGTAAAACAGTACTATTATGAA
>Ga0222716_10000220_pt1 | contig 47095 bp, 55 predicted proteins | sample C33_13DmetaG_FD_165044 | JGI IMG/M metagenome (GOLD analysis project Ga0222716, IMG submission 165044) | Estuarine water microbial communities from San Francisco Bay, California, United States - C33_13D | ecosystem: Environmental > Aquatic > Marine > Unclassified | place: USA: California... | reverse complement strand
ATAAATTCTGTTATTATGTACAAATATTTTAAATAATTATTTCCACACAACATTATTTAATGTTTTTGTAGCGTTCTTTAGCCACTTTTCTTCCTGAGAATCAGCAACATACAAGATTATAATTTTTCCTACTTTATTTTCTTGAAATCTTACTAATCGTCCTACACGCTGTATCATAGACAAACCTTTGCTTGTAATACCGCAAATTATACCCATGTTTGCATTAGGAACGTCAAATCCTTGGTTAAGAGCTTTTGTTGAACAAAGCACATTTATATCCCCTGTTTTAAATAATTCAAGGGCTACATCTCTTTGTTTTTTAGTCTTTTTAGAGTGATAAGCCATTGCATATGGAGCTATAGAATCACATAGTTGATCTGTAAAATCATTTGCACCACCAAATACTAATATTTTTTTATCTGTATTCTTATAATAAATACTCTGAAACTTTTTTATTTTATTGTGTGCGTAATCTATAACAGTCTTACGATCTCTAATAGCTTTATAAAACAATATTGCAGCTTTTTTCTCTGCTCCGCTAGCGTCTTTAGTTCTCATTATTCTTTGTGCCTCATCAAATGCATTAAATTGTCCCAATTGATATTTACAATAAACAAAAGAATTATTTGCTTTTTTGTAATCAGCTTGTTCTTGCTTAGTTAATTTAACCGGTATACAAGTAATTTGATAAGGACTTACAAACCCTAATTTTACACACTTATCTAATGTAATTTTATATGCTGTTGGTGCCATTTTAGAGAGTATGTCTTTGTATTCTACCTCTTCTGGAAGAGTTGCAGTCATACACAATAGCATTTTAGAAGCATTATTCTCAAAGAATTTACGATACTCTGGAGACAAACCTAAATGTATCTCGTCACATACAACTATAGTATAACTTTTACTCTTTAGTTTATATGCACTTTGATAACAAAGTATTTCTACATTATCTGTAGACACTCCCCATTTTTCAAATTCTTCTACAAATTGTTGTTGTAGTTGTACAGTAGGAACAAGTATCAAAGCATTTCCTCCATCTTTAAGTGCGTATTCTACTGCTAACACACCACATCTAGATTTACCAAAGCCTGTACCTGCAATTATAGAACCAATAAAGTTTTGTCCTGCCCATGCATTTAAGGCAGCCTTTTGTTCTTTATCTCTTACTGCATTTATTTTACTCATAATGTCTTCCATAAGGTAACTGTTCTATTAGTTTCTTTATCTTTAAATGTTCCGCTAGCCATAACTCTCCCCATATTTACAAGTTCAGTTACTCTACCTGTCACTCTATTAATATCCCATCCTAAATGTTTAGCTATATTTCTGTTAGTAGCAGGACTAAGATATTGTATCACTGAGTAAACAGTTTTTTGTTTTGATCCCAAGGTACTTGAGAGTTTTTTTAGAGACTCTACTTGAGTCTGTCTTATTTTTTTCATTTGGTTTTATATTTTTATAATTATTAGTTTTTAAATACTTAGTGTATCCAACATTAGATTTATGATTTAATTGATATTGAGACATATCATTAAAATACAAAGGGTTATATGCATTTCCATTACACCCAAGTTCTTCAGGAGGTGTTAATTGAAAGTTTTTTGTATATGTATTTTTATATTCTATTTTACCACTGTATTTAAAATAAAAATCAAACTCTAGTGTATTTTGATTATATAACTCTTTTAAATATTTCTTTTGTTTATAGTCTGCTATAAACGCTTTTGTATCTTCATTCATATCTATTATATTTTATTTTAGTTTACCACGGGGCAGCCAAGAGTATTAACCTGGTTGTAGATTAGTCCCTACTTCGTGTAGTTATAATCTTTTATGTCTGCCCCGCCGTAATTACTTGTGTGAATATGAGTGAGGCAAAACATTTAATATTAAGGACGCTCTTATACATCCGGTTAGGTTAGGGCCCCACTCATAATTATTTTTCCCAGCAGTTACTAACTGTTACCTCTGCTTTCAACAAACCATTTGTTACTATTTGATTTGCAGCTAGCTCCATCAATTCTTGCATCTTAACTGTCCACGTATCTATATAATCATTCTTACATATAGTATCTATCTGATCATGCACTGTCATTACTAGTTTTACAGGACAATCAGTTATTTTTATATAGTCTCGCATTAATATAAGTGCAAGTTTAGTCATATCTGCAGATGCACCTTGTATAGGCGTATTCTTACTAGCACGCTCGATGCTACCAAGTTCCATCATAGATGACTTATTGATCCAAATCTTTGGATACCAGTTACTAAACCATCGCTTCCTATTATAAGGAGGAAATGTTTTAATGTATCCAAATTTTTTACCAAAATTACCTAGTTTATCTAAGAACCCTTTAATTGATGGGAAAGCTTCAAAATACTTTTCAATAAGAATTTTAGCATCATCGATACTAATATTAAGGGTATCAGCAAGCTTATTAGGCCCCATACCATAAGCAAGACCAAAATTGATTGTTTTAACATTTGTTCTTAGTTTTTTATGTGAAGGACAATTACACTTTTGTTTTTTACTCATGTAAAGGCAATTCTCTTCAGCTACGTTAATCCATTCCTTCCCATAAACTAGTTCTGCACATGTTGAGTGTAAATCTTGTTCTTGTTCTAATGCTTTTAGCCATACAGGATCTTTAGAACCAAATGCAATTACATTTAATTCTTGTGAACTGTAGTCAGAACTTACAAAACTCCAACCATTTGGAGCTGTAAAACAATTTCTATACACATTATCTGCAGGTATCTGTTGCATGTTAGGTTTACTACTACTAACACGACCTGTGTCTAGTATCTGATGAAAGTTTGTATGTATTTTATTATCAGCTGCTAAGTTTTTAAAGAAAGCATCACCATATGATGTACATAATTTCATAGCTTCTTTATATTTTACATACTTATCTATCAAAGGAAATTTAAATCTATATTTATACATTTGTTTACCATTAACATTGTCAAGCTTAGGAACAAGACATTGAAATACTTCTAACACCTGCTTAGGTGATGTCCATTTTATATCTATATCTCTTATCTCTTCAATTGGAGTAAACATGTCTGTTTGCACATACTTAGATACAAAGTGTTTAACTCTGTAATCATTTCTAATCATAGTATCTAGATCTTGTTCTAATTTATTAGCATTGTCAGTGTTAATAGCTTCTAACTTTGACCATTGTTCTACATCTAGTTCTAATCCATTGTATTCTATGTCTGCAAATGAGGATACTACTTTATTTTCAAGTTCAACTACATTATGTAGTTTATACTTATCTATAAGAGGTAGTTGATGCGTACGTATTTTGATAAGGTATTCTACGTCTTTTGCGCCGTACACAATTTGATCATTCTTAAATGGTTGACCTGTAAGTCCTATAAATTGATTACGCACATCTTTATTTAAATCTACATTCAAATATCTTTTGCATACATCTTTCAATCCATAGCCATACTTGTCTTTACCACAGTTAAGAACACGCTCAGTTAAGAAAGTATCATAAATACCTTCACAAGATATATTAGACCATCGTTTAATAAACTTGTAATCAAACTTTGCGTTATGAAATATTTTAGTGATTGTTTTGTCTTCTAGTAGATTACGTAAAGGCTCAATACTAACAATACGAGTGTCAATTACAAATTGATCTTCATTATCACCAATTTGAAACATGATCATCTTTTTACAAGTAAAGTCAAAACCTTCAGTCTCTGTGTCTACACCAAGTATTTCTTTGTTTTCACAATACTTAACCACATCATCAATCGTTGCCAACTGATAATGCGGAGAAGGTATCGTTTTTATTGATCCATCTACTAAATAAATCATTTTCTTACGTCTATTTTATTGTTATATATTCGTTCTGCTTCAGCTTGGTCAGCTTGCTCTTCAAGATACGAATTATATTTTACACTAGCATCTTTTAATAACTTTAATACTGCTGTTGCCCGTACCATAGTTAAAAACTTTCCATCATATGTAAACCCAGCACAATTATTAGCTAGGTTTTTATAATATGTTTCTGCATAGTCTTCTAGTCTCCCATCTTCTGCAAGACTAAATATCCATTTCATTTGTCCCATTATTGTCTATTTTTTATTTCACAAAATATAAAACCAAATATCATGCCTAAGCATAACCACAGTAATTTTACTTCTGCTATATTAATAACTATTTCCCTTGTTGTATCCATATTTAATTTCTTTTAATTAAATGATTAAGTTGTTGTCCATGTTAACAGTAACTGTTTTTATCCCTGTATTTTTATTCCCATATCTTGGTATACCAGGCTTAAATCCTGTCATCATTTCATAACCATAATCATTCGTGATTATTTTAGGTAATTTTATTTTCTTTTCAATTCTTTCTCTGATTATTTTCTTTCCTTGAAATATAATCTCTTCTTGTACCGCAGTTGTCTCTACAACTGATGGTATTTCTATATCATATCGTTTTGTCATAAACTTATTTTAAATTAAATATAAAACAAGGGAGCACTGTGCTAATTACGTGAGTTATTCTCACAAGCTTGGCTTTTCCTCCCTTATTTTATATCAATACACAGATTTGCCGTCTGTTTACATCATGCTCATTGCCTCCTTAGCAACATTAGCTGTAGTTACTGCTACTTTATCATGCGCAATAAGTGCATGACTTGGACTACTTGTAGTTAGTACCATTTTGTGTCCACTGTAAATTCTTTTAACTTCGCCAGTTGTTAAATCAGTTACAGTTAATTCTTCTTTAGTTGAAGGATTAATTTTGTGTGCACTGTTGTCTAATTGCCATTGTGTTGGCTCATGAGTTTCTACAAGTTTGATTCTGTATCTCATTCCTGTTGCTTGATGATTAGCATCAGCAATTGTAGGATTTAAAATATTCAAATCACATGCTTGTACAACTTTACCTGCTTTTGTAGTTTTAGCTGAGAATTCAGCTGCGTCAAGATTAAAAGCTGTTCCATCAGCATTTTTAATATCCATTAAAGCTAAACTTTCTGGTGTAATTCTTGTATACACATAAGTTACACTGCCTTGTTGAAATCTTGCGTCACCATAATTTAGAATAGACAATGCATCTATTTCGTCATTGTTTGCTTCTGCTTTTGGTGCACCATTACGGTCAATTCTCTCGATAAAACAAGCTTGATATGAATCATTAGCTGCTTTTTGTACATGAGATAGTAAAGTTTGGTCTAATTTTAGAGTGTTAAGACTACCACTGTTTAATTGATTTGCCATTTGTTTAATTGGTTTTAAATGGGTTAATTTAGTGATTTTAAAAAGGTATATCACCAACCTTATTTATGTAAATAAAAGACTCTTATCATACTCTTATCATCTATCAAAGTAGTAATAATAAGTAGAGTTTGTGAGTCTTTTTATGTGTTACCAGCGGTGTAACAAGGGACAAATATATTATGATATAAAACCCATCACCGCTGGATTTTATATTGTTGTTGTAGATGGACCATTACTGTTACCTTTTCCAAATGTTCCAAAGCCAGCTGGTAATCTTTCATCATGTAAATCATATACTTTCTTTTTACTAATAGGTCTAGGAGTTTTATTCTTCCTAGTTTTAGCTAACCATGTCGCTTGTAACATTTGATCACGCCATTGTTCATGCGTTCTAGTTGTTTTGCGCATCATAATTATCCCTGACATTATGCCAAAGATGTACGCACTTAAAATAGTGCATAAAAAGATTATTGTTTCCATATTTAATTATTTTTAAGGTTAGTATATAAATTAATCCCTTTCTCTAATCCTTCATTTAATATGATATTTACTACCATACTTAATTCTTCTGCTGTTAATTCTCTTTCTTTCATGTTTAGTTATTTGTTAAATTAATTTATTCGTGTCCACTCTGCATTTCTCAACTGGGCTTGTGACCAGTATTGCTGCATTAAACACGAGCAAGGGAATTATCAGTTCCAAAGTATAACCATCAGGTTTTAACACCTGCAAATCTCGATACTTACTATACATCTCCCGATATACTCTTATAATTACTAGTCCACTTGGATGTTATAATTACATTGAATAGCTCACTACAAGCTACAGCATACTACCATAAGTCAAAGGCGTGACCTCATAGATAGTTTAGTATCATACTAACAATAGATTAATTGTTTGTTGTTTATATACTTTTAATATGTCTAACTGCTAAGTTAGTGACACATGAACATTTGTTCACATGTATTCGTCTGGATGACTACATATTACTGTCTACTCTTGCTAGCACAAGTATTAGCGACAGTTCTTACTCTAAAGAGGCTTGCAAACCTCCGTTTGTTATTTCTAAAATTATAATGTGGCTTAGCCTTTCCTACTTACTCCAACGAAGGGCAACCCCGGCGCTTAACTACACATTATAATTATATTGTAAATGTATCAATAGATATTAATTTCTTAATTCTATCTTTCATTCTTATTGCTCTAAATGGACTATTTATTAATGATTGTAAATCATCATTAGTCTTTTGTAAAGCTTGTATCATTGGTAAAGGACATAAAACTATGTCAACTTTTCTATCTTCCCATAGTTTATGCCATAGAGACATAGAACTAAAAACATCATTACTTAATTCAAAATTAAGTGATATTGTTTTAAATTCAACTGCAGATTCATTGTCAACTTCAACTACAGTTTCAATGAAATTTACTTTTAATCTTTGGCTTTCATTATCATTTACTGCAGGTATTACACTCCCATCATCAAATGTAAATGGATGAGGTGAACTGAAATTAGCTACTTTTAAACCATTTGATAGTTTAGTTATTTGTCCAACTGGTGCGTTCATAGTAAGCATAGTGTTATATTGTATTAATGTTATTGATTAGATTAATTGTCAAATTGTGGTGAAAAGTGGTGAATAGAGCCTGACACACGCATTGACAAACTTACGCATAGAATAGTAAGCGTTTTTGATTGTGTGTTCGTATTTGTTTTGATTGTGCTAGAAAAAAAGGGACAAAGTCCCTTAAATTACCACTCTAAATACAACTGAGGCTCACCGTCAGAGTATTCATATCTATCGCCGTTTTCTTTGAAACGAAAGACAGGACGAGGATTAGCTGGTAACTTAAACTCTTTACCAGCTTCAAAATCTTTGAAAAAGTCACTATTCCTTACATAAGCATAAATCATGTTAGTAGAGAATATGTTAACTTGATACTTAATCAATATGTGGTTAAGAGATTGAGTAGGACGAATGAACGTCGCTGAGATTGGAGTATCCATAAGGCAAAATATGTATTAACACCAACAACCCAATGCGGGGTGTTTTAAGTGCGTAGCATAGCAGGGGTCTTTGATTGTGTTGGTTCACACGTTCACAAACACTGTTAAAAAAATTTTTTTTATTTTAAAATTTAACAATACCTTAACATTACTAGAGAAGAGTATGTTTATTTTTATAGTATGAAAAAACAAGACTTATCACCAATAATATACATACTAATAATGATTTTTGCATTTTTAGTTGGAATGTAATTAATTTTTATTAATTTTGCACTGCAACATTATTCATCCCTCGGTAACCAAAAAAGGGAAAAGACATCGGATTGTAGTCTCAAATAGAGATAGAGTTTTCTCCGGTAGTTGCAAAAGAGTTAACGTATAAGCTCTAGTTAGGATACAATGCACACAGGTAGGTGCGGTGAATTAACACCAGTTTTAGTATCCTTAGGTCCCGTAAAACGGAGCACTGCTAGAGTGAAATCACAACTTGAAATAGAATCCTCAAGGGGGAGAGCTATATTTTCTCCACAGATATTTGGAAATGTAAAAAAATTGTTTATATATTTGCATAAAAAATATATAGATATGAATTTTAAACCAAGTGGAAGCTGGATAGTCCTTCCGGACCCAGTAATTACAGAAACAGAATCAGGAATAATCTTAGATGAAACTACAGCTAAGGAAAATGCAAAGCGATCAAACGTTTTGGAGGCGCTTGCTGTTGGGCCTCATTGTAACTTTGTAGAAAAAGGAGACATTGTAATGGTAGATCCTAGATCAGAAGCTGCAAGAACAGAGATTGACGGGCAATTATACCTAGTTATCTCAGAACATCAAATATTAGGGAAGTGGTAAAAGGTCAAGTTACTATGAATCTTGAGGATTATCATACACTATTAGATGCTAAGATAAAAACTCTAGAATTACAAGAAAAAAGCGATATATTGTTAAAAGAATTGCAAGTATTCTTATCATTTATAGTAACTCGTACTGATATATCCCCATATATTGTAGAATTTAATAAACAATCTAAATCTTCCGTTATTGAGATAGATACAAACGGAACAGTTAAAATACAAAAAAAATGAGTTACTTATCACACCTAAAAAGAACTAAAATGCACTACTCAAGTAGATGGGTAGTAAAGTATGATGATAAAAAGTTAATAAGAGAAGTTAAATTAATATATTCTCCAGAAGAATATAGAAAATATTCAAATTCTAAACCTTTACATACACAAGATGGTATAATTAAAATACTAGAAAATGACAAAGAAAAACGAAACTAGAAAAAAAATTACTGTTAATATAGATACTACGTATAAGTACGTACAATTATGGAATGGTATTTTTAACTTAACAGATAAAGGTATGCAAATACTTTCTGCATTTATAGATGTGCAAAATATTACTTCTGAAAAAAATATATGCAGTGTAAAGAATAAAAAAGAAGTTGCAAGGATAGTAGGGATAAAAGATCACAATACTTTAAATAATTACGTAAAAAGATTTAAAGATAAAGGAGTTTTAACTAAAAATAATAATTTATATTCGTTAAACCCATTTTTAAATCCTGATACATCCTCTGTAGAAGTAATAATAAATAAAAACTAATGAAAATACTTGAAGAGATAGTTCCATCATATTTTGAACTAGATGACATGGAAATAGTAATATTGCAAGATGCAAACGGTAAATTATTAACTATTAAAATTAATTATTATGAATAATCCAGAAGATCCTAAGTTACAAGCCCCTTCATTATTTAAGATGATTAGTTCTTTTGCAAAAGATTTAACTACATATGTACAACAAGGTGCTCCAAACGTTACAACTGAAGATTATGTACAAAGATTAGAAGCATGTAATAATTGTGAGCATATTTTAAAACCTCAAATGAGATGTGGGTTGTGTGGGTGTTTATTAGAACATAAAGCAAAATGGAAAACAACAACATGTCCTGATAAACCAGAAAGATGGAAAAAACAAATATTAGATGTCCAAAGACAAGAAAACAATAATACAGATATTAGCAACAAAGCATAATTTACCATTACAAAAGATAGAACAAATAGTAAATCATCAATTTAAGTTTGTAGAAAAGATTATGAAAGAAGGAAAATTTGAAATGGTACGATTACCATACTTTGGAAAATTTTCTGTAAACCCTAACAGAGTTAAACACATAAATAAATTAAAAAATGAGTTTAAGAAATGATTTAATACATATTGTAGACAATAAAGCTGTTCTTAGTGGGTATGCTTTAACTGTAATAGAGTTTAAAGATCTAAAACCAAAAGAGCTTGCTTTTGTATATTTTACAACAGATCATAAATCACCTTTTTCTGTATATGAATGGGAACAACGTGTAATTGAAGTAAAAAATAGTATATTTGGAGTAGATAGTAAGTTTACACCTAATTCTAAAGTATTAGCAGCATGTAAAAAGTATGATAAGTTAATAGAAACATCTGCAGTTAGATTATTAAGAGCTGCAAGAGAATCTGTAATAAAATTAGAAAAATACTTTAGAGATATAGACTTAACTTTAATAGATGATAACGGAAGACCAATTTTTCACGCAAAAGATCTAATTAATAATTTAGAAAAAATGGGTAAAGTAGTAGATGGTCTTAGAAATTTAGAAGAAATAGTTAAAAAAGAAGAACAAGCCGCCAACACAAATAGAGGTGGAATTGAAGTAAATAAATATAGTATGTAATGGATTATTTAGAAGATCTAGAGCTTTACAATGAAGCAATGCAAAATGCTTACATGATAATAACTAAAAAAAAGACTATTGATGATATTTATTATGATTTAGAGAGTGATAGCATAGACCGCTTTCCTTTACCTTTTGATCCTATTATGGATGACGGTAGAACTCCAGATATAATAGATATTGTAATAGAATATTTTACAAGTACAGAAGAATACGAAAAATGTTCAGAATTAGTTAAAATAAAACGTAAATGCTTAAAGACACAGACAGAGTCAGACCTGCCGCCGTTAAATTTATAGCGAGCGGGCACTATACATCTGCACTTCCGGGAACTAGAGAGTATTATGAGTTTTGGGATGAAGAGCAAAAACGATGTATGTACGGATATAAAGTAGATGAAATGCATATTACAGGATTTCATTATTTTTATTTAAATTATTGCCCTATTGATAGAGCTGTAGATGAGATAATGCCAGATGGTACTATACAAGCTAGACGTGAGCGTACATTCCCTAGATTTTATGATGGAGATTATGAATATTTCCATGAAATAGACAAAGCTAGAGCACAAAATAAACATATGATAGTTTTAAAAGCAAGACGTAAAGGATACTCTTACAAAGCTGGATCTATGCTTGCTAGAAATTACTTTTTTGTTAGAAATAGTAAAAACTTTGTATTTGCATCTTCTAAAGAATTTTTAATTGGTGATGGACTACTCTCAAAAGCTTGGGAGTTTTTATCTTTTATAGATGACCATACCGCATGGGCACAACCAAGGTTAAGAGACAGAGAAATGCATAAAATGTCTGGATATAAAAAGAAAGTTAATGGAATGGAGATAGAAATGGGTATGAAGTCTCAAATAATAGGAGTATCACTAAAAGATAACCCAGATAAAGTAAGGGGTAAAGCAGGTGAGCTAGTATTTTTTGAAGAAGCAGGTTCATTCCCAGGATTATTAAAGGCATGGGAGGTAACAATGCCAACAATGAGACAAGGTGCTAAAACATTAGGAATGATGGTAGCTTTTGGTACAGGTGGTACAGAAGGGTCTGATTTTGAAGCTATGGAAGAAATATTTTATAACCCAGCAGCATATGATTGTATGGATTATGAAAATGTGTGGGATGAAGGAGCAATAGGAACAAGATGTGGTTATTTTATTCCAATACAAAAGAATTTAGATGGATTTATAGATGATAATGGTAATTCTAAAGAACAACAAGCTGTAGAATACGAAGAAACAATGAGGGAAAAAAAGAAAGGCGCTGCAGATGCAAAATCTTTAGATCAGTATATAGCTGAACACCCTTTTTCACCTCAAGAAGCTACATTACAAATAACAGCTAATTTATTTGACATAGCATCTTTGCAAGAACAGTATAATAATGTAAAAGCAAGAAATTTACAAGCAATAGGTACAGCAGGAAGGTTTTATCACAATGAAAAAGGAGAAGTTAAGTTTAAAATAGATGGGGATCTAAAACCTATAACTAAATTTCCACATAGAAAAGATGATGATAAAACAGGAGCAGTTGTTATATATGAATCACCATATAAAAACCAAGCACAACAAGTTCCAGTAAATTTATATGTAATATGTCATGACCCTTATGGTCAAAATCAATCAGCAGATAGTACATCTTTAGGATCAGCATATGTACTAAAAAGACCTAACAATTTATCACAACCAGATGACATAATTGTAGCATCATATGTAGGAAGACCACATACACAAGATGATTATAACAGAAATTTGTTTATGTTAGCAGATTATTACGGATGTAAGATAGGATTTGAGAACGATCGAGGAGAAGTAATAGCTTATGCAAAAAGATTTAGAAAAATGCATAAATTACAAGAAGAATTTGAGATGTTAGACAAAAAAGAACTAAGAAGTAAGAACGTAAAACGTCAATATGGTATGCATATGACAGAAGCAAGGAAGCGTCAAGGTGAGATATATATAAGAGATTGGCTAAACACAGTTAGGAGCACAGAAGAGTCAGGAAAAAAATTATTAAATTTACACAAAATATATGATCCTGCTTTATTGACAGAACTAATTAAATTTAATCATAAAGGTAACTTTGACCGCGTAATGTCACTAATGATTGGAATGTATCATACAAGAGAGTTGTATAATGCAGAAGTTAAAGATATATTAGAAGATAGAGCTACAGATAAGTGGTTCGAACAAAATTATTATTAATATGAATAGAAAAAAAGATTGTGAACCTTATAACCCTCTACCAGAATACTTGGCGATTGGACCATCAGACATACATGGAGCAGGGATCCTAGCAAAAGAAGATATTCCGGGAGAGGTAGTTATAGGTGTTACACATATTTACGATCCAAGCTTTCAACACAATTATATTAGAACTCCATTAGGAGGATTTATTAATCATAACGAAAATGCTAACTGTGAATTACTAGATAAAGATGAAGATTATCATTATAAAGTAATAAAAACATTACGTAAGATAGAAGCAGGGGAAGAACTAACTTTAAAGTATAGTCTTTATGATATTTGTAATTACTTATAGTGGTATATTTATAATACTAGGGTAGTAATTAATATTAGGGCTAAAACAGAAGAAAAAAATAGGTAAATTTGTAAATTATGGGATACGATAAAATACCGAGACAAAAGCTCTCGATTAATAAGAAAAATAAGAAGTGGGGAGAAGAATGTGTGGAGGCATTTATAGATCTTTCTAATTCAGGTCAAACACATTCTAAACAAAAGAATGACCTTAAAATATTATATGATTACTATAACGGTGTAATTGATGAGGCAGATTATAATTACGTATTAAAACCTTACGGCAAAGCTCGTAAGAATTTCCCTTCTGAAATGCGTAACTACCCCATTATTAAACCCATAATTGACCTTCTTCTAGGGGAAAAATCAAAACGACCTCTCAATTATACTGTTACAGTACAAAACTCAGACGCCCTTACTTTAAAAGAAATGGAAAAGTCTGAAACAATAGCACAAAATTTAAGACAAAGCTTTTTACAGCAAGTACAAGCACAAGGAGTAGATGTAGGTGCTAATATGGAAGAAATACCAACTCCTAAACATATTGCAGACATGTTTGAAAGTTCTTATGTAGACAATAGAGCTATATTAGGGCAAAAAACTTTAAACTATGTTATGCAAGAGCAAGAAGTTTATGATAAAATACAAAAAGCTTGGTTTCACTATTTAGTAACTGGTGAAGCATATACACAAAGAGGTGTAAGAAATGGAGAGCCATATTATTCAGTACTAAATCCTTTAGATGTAGATTACGATCTTGATCCAGATTTAGAATTTGTAGAAGATGGTGATTGGGCACTAGTTAGAAAGTATGTACATGCATCTACAGTTATTGATGCATATTATGATAGTTTATCAGAACAACAAATACTAGAACTTGAAGAACCAAAACATTCTGAAGGTGATATTTCTTTTTTATACGCTAACTCATCAAATAAAGATGCAAACTCATTTAGAAACAGATTAATTGAAGTTGTAAATGTATATTGGAAATCTAGAAAAAGAATAGGATTTTTAACTTACTTAGATCAAGAAACTGGGAGCATTGAAGAAGTAGAAGTTGATGATGGATTTAGAATGCCTAAAGAATTAAAAGAACAAGGAGCAGAATTAGAATGGAAATGGGTAAATGAAGTATGGGAAGGTACAAGAATAGATGGTAGAATTTATATAAACATTAATCCTATTTTGAACCAAAGATTATCTATAGACAACCCATCTAAATGTAAACTACCTATTAATGGGAGAAGATACTCTGACACAAACTCTAAAAATATATCGTTAGTTAAGCTTGGGATACCTTATCAGTTAAATTACAACATATATAAATACAGATTAGAGCTTGCTATTGCAAGAAGTAAAGATATAATTGCACAATTTGATATTAACATGATTCCTAAAAAATGGGACATGGATAAATTTATGTACTATGTAGAAGGTACAGGTATTGCTTGGGTAGACTATAATAAAGAGGGTATACAATTAAATCCACAGCATCAATCTGTTATGGACATGTCTATAAAAACTATTAGTCAATATATTACTTTACTAGACTCTATATTAATGGAGTGGGAAAAAATATCTGGTGTAAGTAGACAAAGACAAGGTGAAATTGGAGCATATGAAGGTAAAGCATCTTCACAACAAGCTATATTACAATCGTCACACATTACAGAAGATTTATTTAGAAAGTTTGAAAGAATGGAGCAAAGAGATTTCCAAGCTTTACTAGACTACTCTAAAGAAGCATGGTTAACTGGTAAAAAAGGAATGTTTGTAATGCCTGATGGTACTACAGACTTTTTAGATGTAAATAGCATGCAGCATATGGAAACTAATTACGGTATATTTGTTTCTGATGCAGGTAAAGATCAAGAAAAACTACAAAACATTAAAGGGTTAACACAAGCTATGATGCAAAATGGTGCTAAGCCAGGAGACATAGCTGAAATGTTAGATTCAGATAGTTTTACTGAAATTAAAAGAAATCTTAAACTTGCAGACAAAGCAAATGCAGAATTAGAACAAGCTCAACAACAAGCTCAGCAAGAACAACAGCAAGCACAATTACAAGCACAACAACAACAATTAGAAGCTGATAAAATTGAAAATGAAAAAGATAGACAAAAAGATATTGAAATTGCTTTAATAGGTGCAGAGTCTAAAGATCAAACAGATGCTAATTCTCTTAATTTAGAAAAAATGATTCAAGATTTTGAACTTAAAAAACGAGAATTAGAATTAAAAGAGCAAGAGTTAGAATTAAAAATGAGAGGGGACATGGATTCTAATCAACTTAAAAGAGAAGACATAGAAAGTAAAAAAGAAATAGCAAAACAGAATGCTAACAAACCAAGATAGAAGAGCTATACTAGAGCAGGTAAAATCATCTGGATCTGGAGATATAATGGCAGCTCTTCAAGGTCAACCGGTTTTACCTCAACAAGAACAGATGCAAGAGCAGCAAGTTCAACAAGAACCTGCGTCTATACCGCCATCTAGTCCTTCCCCAGTTAATAATGTAAGTATGGAGACTCCTCCGGTAGGGCAAGACTCTTTAGTAAATAGCTTTAGTAATACATCCCCACAAATACAAGATTTACCAACAGGATCAGCAGAGCCACAGTTATTAAAAACAGGTGGAGTAAAATCTCATGGAGGATTACACACAGCAGAAGCTTCTTCTACAGCTGTTGCTCCTGTAAATATCCCAACAATAATAGAAGCTGAGACTGATCAAGAAAGAATGATAAGATTAGCATCTCAAAAAAATACTGGTACTATTTACGACCCTTCAATGGGTAATAATCCTAATAAACAATGGATTTCAGGAGCATCTAATCAAATGTATGCTACTAATAAGGCTAAACAAAGTTCTCAAGATTATGGTGAAGCTATTTTAGGTTTTGCTGCACCTATTCCTTTCTTAAATAGTATGAAAGTATCATCATCAGGTGCAAAAATACCAGGACTTATAGATGATGTTATTTTAGGTCCTGCGGCAAAGGTTATTGCTAATGCTTCAAAAACTGCTCCTGTTAAAAACGTTACAAAGAAGGCATCTGATATATCAACCTTTGTTAAAGAGTCGTTACAAGATTTTATGCCTGGTGCAAAAAACTTTAGTAAAGTAAAAGTAGTAAATCCAACATCTAAACAAGCAGCAGAAAACTTACTTAAAACAAAAGAAGGACAAAAAGCATTTTTAAAAGAATTTGAAGACGGTGCTGTAACTATAGATAAAATTAAAGATAGGTACATAAAGAATCTATCTAGTGCAGAAGGTAAAAAAAGATTACTAGCCCAAGAAACTGATTATTTAAGGAGTATAGGTTTTGGAAACGGAGATGAAGCTATAATTAAAAGTCAAGCTAAAATAAATGCAGAATCTAGAGAATTAGAAATATTACTTACTGAAAACAGAAATGCAGAGTTTGCTGGTGGTGTTTTTCCAAAAGGTGAAACTGTAAAAACTGTTGCATCAGATTCTTATCATTTTAATAATGCAGTTTATAGGCAAGCACAAAGAAATCCAGATGATGTGTTTTTAAAAAATGGAGAACTTGTGTTAGATACGTCAAATCCAGCTTATTTTGCCAGACCAATTACAAAAGGAGGAAAAGTAAATCCAGGATCAGTAACACTAGGAAATAAATTTACTGGTACAAGCGGTAATAGAGTTGCTGCGCATGAAATAGGTGGGCATGGACTACAAAGCGGTAGACAATTACCTGTTGACAAGCGTCTTATTAAAGGTATTACCCCAGAATCTAATTTAAGTAAATTAAATCAGGAGTCATACGATTATTTTTTAAAGTCAGGTCATGAACCATCTGCATATATACATGGATTAAGACAACAATTGTTAGATGATGGATTAATTAAAAAGTATTATCAAAACATAAGTCCAGAGTTATTAGAACGTGCAAAAACAATATATAAAATAAGACCTTCTGGAGTATTAAATCCTATGGAAGAAAGTTTTTCAAGTAATACGCGTATTCTTGATTTTATGTCAGGTACAAAAAAGAATTTTAATTTATTATCAAACGAATTAAATAAACTTCCTGCTATAATTCCTGTAGTTGGAGGAGCAGCAGCAGTATCAGAAAAAAAATTAGGAGGATTTGAAGGTCCGCAAGAAAAATTAGAAATTGATTATAGCAACCCACCAGTAAAAAAGAAAAAATTAGCAACTACTAAAAAAGAAACAAGCTTCAGACAAAGCATGATGAATTTTCTACACAATACAAATAAAGTAGATACTAATTATGTAAATAATGTAATGCAGGTTATTGGAGAACATGAATCTAAAAATGTAGATGATGCAATACAAGTTTCAGGAGATAAAGAAACTGGATTTTATGATGGTCCTGCAAGAGGGGCTTATCAATATGAAATGGGGAAAAAACGAGCAGCTAGTAGTGCTATGAATAGAAGCGCTAACTTTACTAGAGATTCTATAGCTAGAACTTTTAATGAATTCCCAACTATATATCCTGAAGCTAAAAAAGAAAGTCCAGATTTTTCAATTTTATCTAGAGAAGATCAAGATGGATTATTTTTAGGAGATAAAATGAATAAAAATAAAACTGAGTCTAAAGAATTTTATAATTTAGTTAAAAATGATGGCACTCCCCCAACTTCAGATGAAATATTTGAATTTTGGGGAAAAAATCATAAAAGACTTTTTGTTTATAAAATTCAAACAAGAGGAGGTGAACAAACTGTAAAATATACTTATGACAAATTACCTGCTGATAAGAAAGCGTTAGAATTAAAAAAATGGAAAGCTAGAACTAAAAATAAATTTAAAACAGGAGGTATTTTTACAGAAGAAAATGATCCAAATCTTAAAGTTAGTAAGTTAATATTAAAAAAGACTAAAAAACCAAGCCGTAAAACAGAACTTGAATTAAAAGCAGATACTATTTCAACTGCATTTAATAATTATACAAATCCTACACTTATAAATACTAAAAATTTAAATCTACAAGCTGCTATGGGAATAAATCCTAATATTGGATGGAATCCTAATAATAAAAGTTTTTCTAAATATGGAACTCCTAATTTAAATTTAGAAGGATCTTTTGGGCTATCAGGACAATATGTGAAAAATAATTTTAGTGCTAATGCAGGGGTAAATTTTCAAACAGGAAACAAACCTACATACAAAGCAGGAATAAAATATAATTTTAAATCAGGAGGATATAAGAAAAAATGTAAGTATGGATGCTGGTAAGTGTTATACAATAAAAGAAAAAGTAAAACTATAGACAATTAAAAACCAAGTAAATTAAATATTAAATTTGTAAATTAAAACAATATATATATGGACCCAAATGAAAAAATACAACTAGACGATATTACCTTTGACGAAGTCATTGCAGGTGATGGAGTTGCAATGGATTCTATCGATGAAATAGAGCCTATTGAAGAAGTAAAAGAAGAAGTAGAAAAACCTGAAGCTGAACTTGAAGACATTGAAGACAATGACGAAGAAGAGGCTGAAGAAGAAACTGAAGAAAAAGAAGAAGTAGAAGAAAAAGAAGAAACAGAAGAAGAAGTTTCTGAAACTACAGTTGTGCAAGAAATACTAAGTAGTTTAGGCTATGAAGGTGAATATGCAGATACAGCTGAAGGATTAACAGAAATGACTAAAGATGTAGCTTCTCAGATGGCAGATGATAGAATTGATGAAGTTCTTGAAAAGTTCCCACTAGTTAAAGAGCATTTAAATTATGTGTTAGCTGGAGGTGAATCTCAAAAATTTATGACAGCTTATGATCCAAGTTTAGATTATAATACTATGGAGATTAGTGAAGATGACTCTAGAAGTCAAAAAGCAATTTTAGCTGATTACTTCCATCAAAAAGGACATGATCAAAATTTTATTAAAGAAATGCTTGAAGATTATGAAGATTCTGGAAAATTACATAATAAAGCTGAAGCAGCAAGACAAGCTTTAGGTAAAGTACAGGCAAAAGAAAAAGAACAGTTGGTAGCAAATCAACAAAAAAGTCTACAAGAACAACAAGAACAACAAGTAGAGTTTTGGAATGGAGTGCAAGAGACAATTAAAGAATCAAAAGAGTTTGCAGGATTGCAAGTTCCAGAAAGAGAAAAAGCAAAGTTTTTTAATTATCTCTCGAAGCCAGTAACTAAAGATGGTTACACGCAACGTGATATAGATCACTCGCAAGCTGAAATGGAAAAAAAGTTAGCTATAGATTATTTAATGTACAAAGGATTTAATTTAGAGCAAATAATTAACAAGAAAGCTAAAACAAAGGCTACGAAGACATTGAGAGAAAAAATATCTAAAAACGAAGAAACTGTAAAAAGTGCTCGTAAACAATCAAGGAGAACTAAAAGTTTTGATTTAGATAATTTAGATCTTAATATATAAGAAATACCTAAACAGGGAAATAGGTACCCTATAAAATTTTATAAAAATGGCAGTAAATGGAACAAACATAAGCGTTCAAAAAACGTTTTACAATGATTCGCAGATGACTGATATGAACAGTCTATCAAACGCATTGTTATCTAAACCTACTGAACTGTCTCCAATTATTACTCATTTAGCAGGTAAAGATGACAAAAGATTCCCTCTATCTTTCTTAACAGAAGGTGTTGGAAACACAAAGTCTATTGATCGCTTGGAGTATGAATATCGTGTGGCAACACATAGATTGAGAACGAGACCAGTAGCAGTAACAATGACTAGCACAGCAAATGTTGGTTTAGGTGGAGCAAGCTTCGAGCTTACTTTCCCAGACAAGCATTTTGTATTTCCATACGTATTAGTATCTCAATCAGGTACTCAAGCACGTATTATGAAAGAGCCTGTACAGGCATCTGGTGGTACAGCTTGGACTTACACTCTACAATTAGTTAACCCTTCAGCTACAGCAACAATGTCAGCAGCAGATGTTACACAAGGAGCACTTTTTGCTCAAATGTACGCACCTGTAGGAGTTGATTTCTCTAGAGGTAATGCTTCAAACTGGGAAACTCCAGGAAAAGTAAGAAACAAACTAACTACAGTTAGAAAATCTTACCACATGTCTGGAAACGCTAAAGATTTTGTAGCAGAATTTTCTTTACCAACTAAAGGAGGATCTACTACTAAACTTTGGATGGACTATGAAGAGTACTTACACATGCTTGACTTTAAAGAAGAGTGTGAAATGTACTACTGGTATGGTCAAAAAACTTATGATTCAAACGGACAGACTTACATGAAAGATGAAAATGGTCAGCCTGTAATCGTAGGTCCTGGTCTTTTAGAGCAAATTGTTAATACTGACACTTACTCTACAATGACTGAAACTAAACTTAAGAACATTATCGGAGATTTATTCTACGGAATGACTGATGCAGCAACTAAACAAGTAACTTTATATACTGGTACTGGTGGTGCAAGAGAATTCGATGAGGCTCTTAAAAATCACTTTTCGGGAGCAGCTGGTTCTTGGAAAGTAGGTGGAGAAAACAGATTTATCACAGGATCAGGACGTAGCCTAGGATTAACTGGATACTTCACTTCCTATGAGCATGTAGATGGACACACGATCAATGTGGTAAAATTACCATTATTTGATCATGGTGCCGTGGCGCAAGCTCGTGCAAAACACCCTACAACAGGATACTCTTTAGAGTCTTACAGAATGGTATTTGTTGATCAATCAAATTATGATGGTCAAAATAACCTTCAAATGATTTCTAAGAAAGGTCGTGAAGCAATGAGATGGTGTGTAGCTGGATCTGTAGTCCCTAGAGGATTTGATTCAACTTCCGCTAGAGCTTCTGATGTAGACGGTGCTTCGGTACATATGTTAAAAACAGCTGGTATTGCTCTTAAGAGATTTGATACTTCGCTTGATATTACGTGTGTAGCGTCATAATTTTATAGGCATTAATTTGCGTCTATATATTGGTTTTTGATTAAGGTTGTGGGGGAGCAATCCCCCATAGCTTTAATTAAATTATTATACGGAGAGTTATTCTTTACATCCACTTAATTAAAACTTTAAAAGAACTATTATTATGAGTAAAAAAGTAACACTTAGACAAAAGGAACTATTAAACCATTTGCCTAAAGCAGTAAGAGCTGAGGCTGTATATAAACTCAGTAGTGTCTATGTAAATAGACAGCCCTTAAAAGGATTTACTCCTGCGGAAGAAAAAAAATATATGTTAGGAATATTAGATGTTAATCCAGAACACAATGATTGGCCAAAACATTCTAAACAATATTGGGCAGAAATGACAATACCTGTAGGATTTACAGGAGTAGAGCTAGAAATAGGTATGGATGAGAATGACTATCCTCTTAGTATAATGGATTATATTAAATATAGGTTTGCATTAAAACATCCGCATGTAGCTATGACTAAAGAAGAAATGGATTCTGATTTTAATAAAAGATTTTATATTCAAGACCTTACACGAGATGATAAAGTTAAGAACAATGAGATCCAAGTAAAAAAAGATGCAGACAAAGAATTTATTAAAATTTCTTCTAATGAAAAATCTATGAAGAGAGTATTAAGACTAATGTCTAGTACTAATCCTGATAGAATGACACTAGAACAAATTGAAAATGCTTTGTACGAACTTAAAAATTCTAATCCAAAAAAGTTTGTTAGAATTGCTACAGATAAAAATTTAGAACTAAAATCTGAAATTGAAGAAATGGTTTCAGCTGGAGTTTTAAGAAAAATAGGTAATCAGATTATTTTTATTGATGAAACATTAGGAGATACAACAGAAGATACAGTTATATACTTAAAAGATAAAAAGAATTCTGGTAAACTAACATTATTAAGAGCTAAACTAAAAGAATTATCATTAGTATAATATGAATGTAAACGAAATGCATTTGGCAATACAGCAAGGAGTGGATAAAATAAATTCACTCCAAGCTGATATGCTTTTACCTCAAGAAATAGATATTGAATTAAATAAGTCTCAAATGAGATTTATTAATACTAAATATGGTAAGAATAATAAATATAGAAAAGGATTTGAAGAGAGTCAAAAAAGAATTGATGATCTTAGATCTTTAGTTAGAGAATATGAAGCTCCAGTAAACTATAAAGAACAGTTAGGAAATAAATTTGATATAGATACTTTTGCGTTGCCTTATGATTATTTATATTTAGTAAGTACATTATCAAGAGCACATATTAATGCTAATTGTACTCCTGTTGCGTATGATTTAGAAGAAGCAGAACCAATACAATTTTTTATTGTACCTTTTTCTACTATTGTACTTAATAGTAATACTGCAATAGCGCCTTCACTTGTAATGCTTGAAGATTCTTCTAATCTTACTTTAGGTCAAGCTATATTATGGCAAAATGATAATGGGTATGTTTATCCTCAAGATACAAATGCAGCTAGAGAAGATATTATACAAAATCCAGGAATAGGTTTTCAAGTATACTGGGAACAATACGGAGACTTAAATTATCCAGGAAATTTTATTGTAGTTCCAAATCCAGACGTACATCCTTGGTTGAATTGGGATTTATCAGTAGGTGCAGTAACATCATTAGCTCACATGAATTCAGGAGTAGTACAAGCAAGTGCAAATTTACAATATTCTCAAGCATTTTTTGGAGCTAAAAGAACTTTAGAAGATCCAACAGAAATTTCGTCAGGTAGTACATTTATACAACATGATGATATATTTACACTGTTAACAGATCCTTTTAATACAACAAAATATACAGATCCATTATATACTATACGTGGAAATACAATGGACTTCTATACGAATGGTATATTTATAATAGACGCAGTAAAAATAACATATATAAGAAAACCCTCTCAGATTTCATTATCTTTGGGGATTAGTTGTGAATTACCCGAACACTGTCATCAAGAGATAGTGGACATGACAGTGAGTAGTATACTTGAAGGGATCTCAGATCCAAGGTATCAAACTCACCAAATAGAGGTTAACAAGAATGAATAAATATTAATTTAAAAAAATAAAAAAATGGCAAGACATTTAATTATTGGAGATGGTACAACATTTGGCGTAACTAATGGGTTAGTTGATGATGGTGCAATCTCTGTACAAAAAATGACAGAATCAGGACCTACAGAATTAGCTCTAGGAGATTCTTTCGCAGACGCTCCACAAATTAGAATTGTAGGGGGTGGTAAAGATGGTAAAAATATTGTAACTCCTTGGATTTATGGTAGAGATGTAATAAACTGGGGTGGTAATTCATACACAGCACCAACAGCACATCAACAAACAGCAACTTACACAGGAACTAGTACAGCTGCTGGATCAATAGATATTAAATTTGTAAGAACTGATGGTCCAACACCAGAGTTTTTTAAATTTTCAACAGCTATTGCTTCAGGTGTAGCTAACACAGCTGCAGATGTTTTAGTACAAACAGCATATGCTGCTGCAAATCTTCCTGATTGGTTAGCTTTAACATGTACAGCGCCAGGTAACAGTAATGTATTTACAGGAGTAGTTAGAGGTGGTGTAGCTCAAAGTGGTAACACTTGGGAGTACGGTCCAGTTACTTTTGAAGTTGTTGTAACAGGAATGCCTGCAGGTTTAACAGCTGCAGTTTCTGGATTTGGAGCTGCTAATACTGCTGATGCAAACCCAGGATACGGTGAAGGATTTGCAATAAGAGCTTTTGAAGAAAGTTTACAAGGTACTTCTCACGGATTCTACATGAGAGGACACTTACCAAAGCAACCTTCTTTAGAATCAGTAACAGGTACTAACTATGATATGTATAATATCACAGCTACTAAAGATGGATCTTCAAATTCTCAAATACACGGAGTTGATAATTTAATTGAAATTAACATAGCAGCAGTAGCAGGTGATGCTGATAGCTTAGTTGTAGAGAATAAACTTAACGCATATTTCACTGGACATTTCCCAGCTGTAATACTGTAATTTACTAACATTTAAAAAATAAAATAAACATGGCAAATTCAAATATACAATTAGGTGTTGTAACTGCAAGATACTTAGCTAGTGATGGCGTAGCAAATGGTGCAACAGCTTTAGCAACTTCTAGCAGCTTACCTATTGGAGCAGCTGTAACAAGAGTTACTGTTATTGCAAGAGGAGCTGTTGCGGCTTCTGGTAGTGCAACTTTAACTATTACAGCAGGTGGTAAAACTATTTCTTCTGCAATTGCTAAAACTAAATTAGCTGCCGCAGGTTATGTGTACACTGAAAATATGGATCTTCAAGCAGATAGTATTACAACTACTAACGCTGCAATTGGAGTAACAATTGCTTCTGGTGCTTTAACTGGAGGTACAGCAGACGTAGACATTATTGTAGAATACGCGTTAATCGGGTAATCTATATTTTACAAAAGATTGATAGGGGGCAAAGTCCCCCTGTTAGTCTTTTTTTTTCACATTTAAAAAAAATACATTATGGGATTACAAATATCCGCATCTAATTCATGCGATCAAATAAATATAATCGCAGATTATTATAGTGCAAGTACTTCTACTTCTTTAACATTTGGTGTTATAAATGCACAAGGCGCTAATATATTAGCAATAGCATCACCAACTTTTAATGTTACAGCTACTAGTGGTGTAATGAGTATACCTTTATATACAACTTCTTTAACACAAAATAAAGGAGTTATAACTGTAATTTCATATATAAATGGAGCAGAAAAAGACAGACAAACAGTAATATTAAACTGTGATATTGATTGTTGTCTAGCTAAATTAACAAACGAGCTAATTGATTGCGCTTGCGATTGTGTAAGATGCTCTAAAACATTAGCCAAAGCTCAAAAAGTTATGTTGCTATTAAAAGCAGCAGAATATTCAGTAAACCAATCAAATAATTTTAATAATGCAACCTTAGCAACTGGTTACATTACAGACGCACATAATAAATACACTAAAGCAAGAGAAGTTTGTGACAATAGTTGCGGATGCGATTGCTAAATAAATAATATATGTTTAGACAATTTCCAATATTTTACATGGCAACTCCAGACGGAGAAGGTGGTGGGGGACAAGGTGGAGAATCTACAGAATCTTCAGAAGAGGGTACAGGACAAGCTGTTGGTAGTGAAAGCAGTAGTGAAAGTGCAACTTCAAAAAGTGATTCACAAAGCCCACAATATCAAGATACTAGAAAAAGAGAAGCTGTAAAAGGAACAGGAGAAAAGTATTTAAAGGCAACACCTTATGTAGGACCCCCTTCTCAACCAAGATTAGGACAATCATTTGGGGCACCTCCTCCATTAAGTGCACCTAAACATATACATCTACATGCAGGTCCACATATGAATGTAAGCTCTAATAATTCTTTTATAAGAATTTATGTTAATGAGTTTGTAGTTGATCAAGATTTTAATACAGGAGCACTAGTAGCAAATAATACTTATGATACAGTAGTAGCATTAGAAGATGTTACAGAACCAGGATTAGGAGCTCCATATCATACAGACCCTCAAGGATATACTTATTCAAATCAAATTTATTATAATTCACCAGTAGGTAATATTTATGATGATGGATTTCAAACTGCAATTTTATCACTAGCTTGGGGACAAGTTAACGCAATTTCTAACAACTCGTTTACAAATCAATTTTTTATTGAGTATGAAAATAACCCATCAGCTTTACCAGAGTTTGCATTTACTCGTAAAATAAGAGTTACATGGGCAAGTGGAGATGATAAAACTTTTGATGTAGTATTACCAGGATCTGCGTTTTTAGAAATGGGAAGTTCTAATCACCAAGTCCATGGTCAGTTTACAAGAGCAGATGCTTGTGAAGGAGATAAAGCTGGGGTAAGTCCTGCTTTTACATCTCTCTCTGAAAATTATGTAACTTATAGTGGAAATCAACATAATATGTATGCTTATGTAGGATTTTTTAAAGAAGAAATTGCTAATGGTATATCACCATTACCTGGTCATCCAGCCTTTGCACCTTTTACTGCTTTAGGATATACTTATAATGATGTATGGGATAATTTTAAATGGTATGATTTTAATTATGATACAAATGATGGGCCTTTTCAATTTGGAGTTGAAGGGCAGCCTACACAAAATTATGCAGGAGAACAATACTACAAAGGATTTATAGGAAATCTTAATAACGGACAAACAATAGGTCCACTACAGCCTGTAGATTGGTTAGATCAAAATATAGTAGGAAACGCATATGATTACGTAGTAAACAACATACAAGTTCCTCCGTGGCAATCTATTATTCAAGCTCTTAATCCTTATCAAGGAGGAGGACAAATGTTTAGGTTTTCTAGTGTGCATATATACGCACAAAATTTACCTGACTGTTCAACAGCACCTCCAGCACCTGTTTCTTTTGAAGCTTGTTTAGATTCTACTGCATCTGATTATTATGGATATACATATGTAGATTGCGCAAGTAATGATTTAACAAATCAAGGAGGAGTTAACTATATTAGTAATCCTCAATTAGCAACTTGGATTGCAGGATCGTGCTGTGTAGATTGTAATAATTTAACTTTAAGTTTAGACTTTGTTACAGACGTTAGTACTCAAGGAGGAAGTGACGGAGCAATACAAGTTACTGTTTCAGACAGTAATGGAAACCTTACAGGAAATGCAGGCTACACATATGTTATGCAAGCATTAAATGGTCAAAATATTGGAGGAATAGGTACAGGATCTACAACTACTCCAGTAACTGTAGGATCAGGTGTTCATCCAGTAGGAGGAGTTCCAGGCGATGGAGGTACTTTTACATATGGGTTTGGAATCAATATAGCTCAAGACGCACTTATAAGTAGTCCTGCTAATTCATCATTTGCTGGAAGTAACGCTTTAAATGTAACAGTTGGAGGTAATACAAATATTTTAGTTCCTGCAAGTACTGATAACGGAACGTTTAGCACAGGTTTAATTGCAGGGTGTTATAGAATTTTTGTATATGACTCAAGTGCAATTGTAGGAGGTGCAACAACACCTTGTTTTGATTCAATAGATATTTGTGTTGCTGACGGAGTAGGAGTTATAGGGTGTACAGATAATAGTGCGGGGACAAACTTTGGAGTAGCATTAAATTATAATGCAAACGCTGTAATAGATGATGGTTCATGTCAATATTGTCATGCAACTAATGGAACTTTAATAGATAATGCAGGAAATCTTATTCCTACAAGCGGAACTATTGCTGTAGCAGGAAATAACTCATTTATTGCAACACCTACGCAAAGAACAAACTCTAATGATGGTTCTGTATTAATACAGAATGTATCTTCTACATTAACCTTTCAAAATTACATAAACAGCATTGTAAATTCTCAAGGAGTAATTAATGCAGATTTTACTTTAGAGCTTTACAAAGCTAACACTATGCTTGATTGGGATAATGCTCAAAGTAGCACAACTCCTAATGATTTAACAAATTTTAGTTCTCAAGCAGCAGCTCATAATAATGGTAATATGGGTTGGGCATATACATATAATACAACTACATTAGGTGCAAATATAAACTATGGGTACTATGCTGTAAAAGTAGCAATTAGCGATCCAGACGCTGCAGTAGAAATAGAAGAGTGTTTCCAAGTATTTTACTTTATAATACCAATTGAAGTATGTGTAGACCCAAGTAATAATTTTGCTACTGCACTTACAAATACAAATACGCCTCCAGGAACATTAGTTATTAATGATCCTAGGTTATGGCATTCAAATCCATCTATTTGCCAAACAATAAATAATTTCTGTTGTGATCCACCTGTATTAACAAATCCAAACGCAGGGACATGTAATGTTAATCAAATAGTAACAGATTTTAATTGTTCTCCACTTCCTATTAGTTTAAGATGGGATTTAGAGTTTTATGATGGAAATAATTGGGTAGTAGTAAATTCAAATAACTTAACTCCAACATCAACTACTCATCAACACATATACACGCAAGCTTCTTCAGCTGGTCAAAATAGTTTTATATATAGTGGAAATTACAGAGTAACATTAACATCAGATTATGCTGTAGCAGCTCCTTGTATAGTAACTAGTGCTGTTATTAGTATTACAGATCCTGTTTATGGATGTACTGATTCTACTGCGTTAAATTATTATGCTGGTGCTCAATGTGATGATGGTTCATGTACTTATTGTATATACGGGTGTATGGATTCTACAGCTTTAAATTATAATGTAAATGCAACATGTGCAGATACATGTGTCTATCCTATATATGGATGTACAGATCCAACAGCACTAAATTATGATCCTACTGCTACAGTAGATGATGGTTCATGTTTATATGGAGTTTTAGGATGTACTGATACAGCAGCATATAACTATAATCAAAATTGTAATAATCAAACTGTAGTAGCTACTGTAGATGACGGATGTTGTTTCTATCCTTGTGATCCAACAGTGCAGCCAGCTCCAAGTACTTTTGTTACAACAGATGCTACAGGTAATTGTGGGGGAGGAAACTCTGACGGCTCTATAACAGTAACTACATTTTTTACTCAAGGGTCAATGTCAGGGCAAAGTAAAACAATAGAATATTTTACAAACGCTGGAGTATCAATATTTGCAGATCCAACTGTTCATAGTAATGCAAATTCTCCAAACCATTTTAATACATATACATATTCACAATTTGCAGCAGGAGTTTATTATTTTGTTATTACAGATAATTTTGGATGTCAAGAAACGGTGAATTTTTCAATAGGAAGTAGTGCAGCACAATGTGGATGTACTGACCCAAATGCTTCTAATTATGATCCTACAGCAGTCTTAGATGACGGCTCTTGTTTATATCCTGGATGTACTGATGCAAATGCATTAAACTATGATCCAAATGCATCTACAGATGATGGGTCTTGTGTATATCCAGCATTAATAAACCCTTGTATTCCTACATATACAAATGACTTAATAGAATTATTACGAGCATGTGTAGCTAAAAATGGTTTTCAATATTATAATAAATTAGTTACAGGACAAGCAGACGATTGTTCTGTATTAAATGCTTGGAAAGTATTATTAATAGAATATATTGTAAGTAAAAGAGGAAACAGTTGTATATATAATTGTGCAGATAGCTCAACAAGCGCATTAACTCAACTTACTAGTTGTTCTGGTAAATGGGTAACAGGAGGACCTGCAACAGGTTTAAATGATCAAGCTGCTCCAGGGTCCAGTATAACAGCAGGTCAAGGAACTACTATAACAAATCCTGCTTTATTCTTTGTACCAACAGTTCAATTATTTTCAGGAGATGTAATTAAAATGCCAAGTGGATTAGTTTATGAAGTAACTCCAGCGCCTGTTTCATGTACAAATGGATGTTGGAATCCAGAAACATCACAAGGAGCAAAATCTGGACATTGGCAACAGTGTATACCTCAAGCACATGTAACTTCTTTTAATAATAATGTTAATTATTTAGATAGATTTAATACATTTGTAACTAATTTTTGTGTAGACTGTAATATTGTAGATGAAAATGTAATCCAAGCTCCTAGAAGTAAAAATCAAAAACGAAATAAAAGAGGTGGAATAACGCTAGATGGAATTAGTGGATTAGAAATATAAAATAAAATAAAAAAAATATAATATGGCAAAGGTAACAGACTTATCAACTTTAGCTAAAACTAGCGCAGCAAGTACAGATTTTTTACTTGTTTCAAATAGTGCTTCAGGACAGTCAAAAAAAATAACATTAGAAAGTTTGTTTCCAGCAGTATCAACTGCAGGAACTAGCAGTGAGACACTGTACACTAGTGCAACTCTTACAAATAAAAATCAAATAGTATTTAAAGGTATAAAAAGTGGTGATACAGGATTATTAACAGTAGGTACTACTTCAAATAATTTAGTTTTAACAGTATTAGAAGCTGGCATAGACCTTAGTTTATGTAATAATACTACATCTGGATTTTTAACTGGTGTAGATTTTACAGGTACTGTTACAGGAGTAAATACTGTAACAAATGGAGGAACTGGATTAGCTACAATTGCTAAAGGTGCAATGTTGTATGCAAGTGCAACAGATACAATTGCAGCTACATCAGCTATGTCTACAAATGGACAAATACTAATAGGTAACGCAACTAATGGATACCCATCAGTAGCTACACTTACAGCAGGAACAGGTATAACAATTACTAACGGTGCAGGATCAATTACTTTAGCAGCTTCAATAGCTAATGCAGAATCAAACATAGATATGCGTAATGCAGCAGATAATGCTACTTACAATATAGATTTAGTTGCAGGAACAGGATTTATTTCTGGAGATGGAACTGCAGAAGGTTTAACAGTAGACAATGATGGTAAAGTATTTATAGGACAATCAACTCCTACAGCAGTTTTTGCTGATAGTTTAAATATTAAAGGAGGAATTAGATTTACAAATACGGATGCTCCTACAATAAAACCAACAGCTACAACTTCTAGTACAGCTGGACAAGCTGTAACAATAGAAGGAGGTAGTAGTGCAGGAGCAGCAGCTGGTGCTTTAAATTTAAAAGGAGGTACGGCATCAGGAAACGGAGCAGGTGGAGATGTAGTAATTTGTGCAGGTAGAGATACTGCAGGAAGTGCTGATGGTACAATACAATTAAAAACTTATAGCGGATCAAGTGAAATAACTGGACTAACTGTTGGAAGAGAAGGGCAAGATGTAACAGTAAATGCAGGAAATTTAGTCATTACTGGAGCAGATAAAGGTATTGTACATACAGGTACAGGAACAGTTACACAAGAATCAAATCATACAACAGGAGTTACAATTAATGCAACTTCTGGTAGAATAACATTAGCAGCATCAGCATTATCTGCAGCAAATAATGCAGAATTTACTGTAACAAATAACATAGTAACTGCTAACTCAATTATTATGTTAACAGTACAAGATGAAAATACAACTAACAACGCACAGCTAACTGCATGTACACATACAATAGCAAGCGGTAGTTTTAAAATATCAATCTTTAATCCAGCGGCTACTGGAGCAACATCAGCCACAAGTAGTAAAATTCACTTTTTAGTGATCAATTAATTTATTAACCAAAATCATAATAGACGATGAAAACAATTAAAGCAAAAAACGGAGAATGGGTAAATTTATCAAACCATTTACCACAATTAACAGAAGTAGAAGGTAAAACTTTTGCATTAGCAGTAGCTAAGAATATAGCTATTCTTAAAGAAAATTTAATTCACTTAGAAGGTGTACTAGCAGCTACCCCAGAGTTTGCAGAATTAACTGAAAAAGCAAAAGCATACCAAGGTAAAACAGATAAAAAATCTGTAACAGCAGTAAAAAAATTAGAAAAAGAATATAAAGAAGTTATTGCAGCTAGACAAAAACAAATAGAAGATGTTAATTTATTATTAGCAGAAGAAGTTGAAATTGGAATAGAACAAATAACAGAAGAAATGTATCCTGAAACAATTACTGCTAAACAAATAATAGGATTAACATTACTTAATTAAATATAAAATAATGACAATAAGAACAGAACAAGATGCACTTCTTAACACAGTAGTTAAAAATACAAGATCAGCTTTACAGCCTAGTACAACAATAGTTATAGATGATACAGTTGAACATACAGGACCTTATTTTGCTATAACAGCATTAACAGATGCAGTTATTGATAGTTCAGAATGTACAACTAATATAACAGATATTCCAGCTACTTTAACTATTCCAAAAGGAGTTACAATTTATGGTGATTTTACATCTATAGAATTAGATAGTGGAACAATAGTAGCATATATAGAATAATATGTTAGGATTAGGCACACAAATAACTACGCTTGACACTAGGATTCTTCCTATTACAGTTAATGCTACACTTCAAAGTGCAAGAGGTTTTGTATTTGATGGTACAGGAGATTATCTTGATGTACCAGATGATCCTGAATTTTCTTTTGCAACAGCATCAGCTACAGGTGGTGGTATAGATCAACATTTTAGTTTTGCTGTGTGGGTTAAAAGAGATGCTAATAATGTAAATGATTGTGTAATGTCTAAAACAGATCTTGATCCAGCTAGTAATGTAGAATATAGATTTTATTTTACAGGCGATGATGTATATGTTGATATACATAATACTAGTGTACTTGCGTTTAGTAGGCATGTAGTAACTAATGTTAGTACAACAGGTTGGCAACATTGGGTTATAACATATAATGGTGCTCCTGATAGTGGTGTAACAATATATTTAAATGGTGTTAGCAGAGAAGCTACAGAAAGTTCTAATGGTACTGGAGGAGACATGAAAGATGGGGCAGCTAGTTTTAAAATTGGGAGAATGAATGATACAAATTTTGATTATGATGGTAAAATGATGCAAGCAGTACTTTGGAAATGTGAACTAACTTCAGGAGAAGTTACTTATTTATATGCTGAAGGTGAAAGCGCGAAAGATCCTAATTTTGATTCTAACACTTATAGTAGTAGTCATGCAGTTGTAGCTTGGTACCCAATGGATACTTCTGATGGAAATAAAGATTCTTCAGGTGTTGGAGCTGCAAGTGCTGTTAACTTTAATTCTACAAAAGAAGGTAATGTTGATTTAGATACTGAAGACGATGCTCCTTGGTAAGCTTAAAATAATAGAAATGAAAAAAGTATTAATTATAATATTGATTACATTAGTAGGGTGTATTGCACCTAAGAAATGTTGTGGTCAAATTGACTTTAAAAAAATATTAAAGTTTTCTACATTTTATGTTGCTGCTAACGGAGGTAATTCTATTTCAGATGTAGAAGTGTTTTCTGTAGATAACGGCTTAGAAACTGTAACTATTAAAACTCCTTATGATTATAATGTATCACTAGGTATAAGAAAAATAGCTAGATTTGGATATGAAAATAAAGCTAAAGCTTTTTATGATGGATCAGAATCTAATTACAGTGATGCTGCTACAATAGGTAAAATTAGAGGTTTAGAGTATAAATTTCAATTTGATATAAAACGTCAAGAAGGTGATAAGTATTTAGATCAACATCATTTTATACGTTACTCTGCGCATGATAATTGTGATAAAATTTTGTGCCTAAAACATTTTTCTTTTAAAGGTGAATATTTAGAAGATGGTTTTGCAGATATTAAATATTTTGAAGTGTCTCAAAGATACAGACATGAAATAACTAGTAAGCTATCTTTTAATGTAGGTGCTGTACAAAGGCTTGCTGAGCCTTATGGATATGATCCTTTAGAGCAATGGGTGTTACCTAATGGAGACATACATTATACATACTTAGCAATACAAGAAGGATATAATATAGATGTTGCTAATAGTGAATATACAGACCCTGATGGTAATATTGTAGCTACTAATGCAGAAGTATGGAAAGCTTTAATAGTTCCAGAAATTTTAAAAGATTATACTGAAAAAGAAAGATCTAATTTAAATATGGCTCTTCAACACTCTTTAGTATTAGGGTTTGATTTTTATCATTATACTAAATCTTTTTGGTTACACACTTGGGGTAACGTAATGCCGTATCATTATGATGACGGTAACGAATACTCTTATCATAAATACGAAGGTAAACAATGGTTAGATTACTCAGGAGGATTAATATTTGGATATAAATACAATAAACATTTAGGAACATTTGTAGAAGGTAAATATAATAAGTACTGGAACAGAGAATGGTACGATTTTAAATTAGGAATAAATTATATAATTTTTTAAAACAAGAAATAAAGATGGCAAAAGAATTAAACGAAAACACAACTTTTAACTTAAGCTTAAAAACATTAGGAGGGATAGCAGCTTTAATTTTTACATTAGTAAGTATGTGGTTTGTATTACAAGCAGATATAGCAGAAGCAAAAGAACTTCCGGTTCCACCATCTCCAGAAGTTACTAGGATGGAGTTTAACATGAAAGATGCTAATATAAGATTGTCTATTGAAAATACAGAGACAATGGTTGAAAAAATGGAAGAAAGAATGATTAGATTAGAAGATAAAATTGATGCTTTAAGATAATGAAAAAATTTGACACGTCTTGGAAAGTATTTAGTATGTATATGTTAATATTATTTTTAATGTTACTTGCTAATTCTTCTTTTAGTCAGATAGTAGTTACACACTTTAATGCTGATTGGAATGATCCAAACAAAGTAGATTATATAGGTAAACTAACAGATTGTGATATAGTTTATGTTGATATAGCTAAAGCACCTAAGATACAAAAGAAACACAATATAGTAATTGTACCTACAGTTGTTATATTTAAAGATGGAGAAGAAGTAAAAAGATTTCAAGCTGATATATCTTTTAGTATGAAAGCAACAAGAAAAGAAATGCAATCAGTAATTGATGAATTAATAATGAGTGACTTTTAAAAAAAAATACTATGAAAAAGAAAATATGTAAATTAATATGTAAAATAAGTTTTGGTTATGTTTGTTTAGGACTATGTAACAATAAAAAATGTAAGTGTGCGTAATTTATTAATACTCTTATTATTACCAGTATGTTTAACAGCTCAAGATTCTTGGGTTAGATTTGAAGTGCAATTTGATTTTTACGCTCCAACAGAATCTAACTTTTTTATGGTGTCTGATAATAATGGAGATACATCTATATTTTTTCAACCAACAACTCAGTATGAGTACTTAGATACTATTATAGATATTTATAGTGGTAACTACACTATAAGTTTAAGAGATAGTTTTGGGGATGGCTGGATGTCATCTCAACCTGCTTCTTTTAGAATGGGTAATATATGTCAGGGACCTATAATAGATTGGAATCCTGTACTAGGATCCTTTTTTCAAAGAGATACTACAGTTAATATTATGCCTTGTCCACCTCCTAGTCCACCACAATTAGTATCTGCTAAAGTTATAATTAACTTAGATCAATATCCTTCAGAAACTTCTTGGAGCATATCAGACTCAAATGGTACTGTACACGCTGCAGGATCAGGATACGGATCTCAACCTATTTATTCTACTATAGAAGAAGAGGTGTGGATACCTAAAGGACCTTTAAACTTTCAAATAAACGATGCTTATGGAGATGGTTTGCAAGGATCTTTATGGCAAGGTAACGATGGTTCTTATTTTGTAAAACAATGTAACGATACTTTAGTATATGGTACAGACCCTGCTTTTGGTAATGACTCAATACATGCTTTTGTTTCTGATTCATGCCCACCAATTTTAGGATGTACAGATAATGATTATATAGAATTTAACTACTGGGCTACTGTTGATGATAGCAGTTGTTCTGTTTTAAAAGTATTTGGTTGTATAGATACTTCAATGTACAATTATGATTCACTAGCTAATACAATGGATATGGTAGATACTTGTGAATTTACTCTTATATTACACGATCTTATGGGTAATGGTTGGGTAGGATCTAATTTAAGATTATTACTACCTGATACGTTTTATGATTTTACACATACTGGAGGATTTATTGATGAATACCAAATTGGTATAACAGCACCAGACCCAATAGCTTTTGTATTTAATATAGATGCTTTAGCACAGTTTACAACAATAGAATGTGGATTTACTATGATTAATCCAGACGGAGATACTTTAATTAGTATTATGCCTCCTTTTATTACACCAAATCTCATGTACCCTTTAATAACAAATTGTGGTAATGAGTGTATAGAAAAAGTATATGGATGTCCAGATACATTAGCATGTAATTATACTGAGGATGTTAATACACCAACTAATTGCGTGTATCCAGTACAATATTATGATTGTAATAATCAATGTATACTTGATATAGATAATGATGGTGTTTGTGATGAAAATGAAATTATAGGTTGTCAAGATCCTTTATATTATAATTATAATGTTCTTGCAACAGACTCAGGAGTATGTGTACCATTTATATATGGGTGTACGGATCCTACAATGTTTAATTATGATATTTTAGCAAATTCTGATAATAACTCATGTATACCATTTATATATGGATGCATGGACAGTACAGCATTTAATTATGATCCAACAGCTAATACTGATAATAATACTTGTATAGGAATTTTATTAGGGTGTACAAATCCTATAGCAATTAACTATAACCCTTTAGCAAATACAGATGATGGTAGTTGTATTAATCCAATTTATGGATGTACAGATAGCACAATGTTTAATTATAACCCTTTAGCCAATGTTGATAATGGATCTTGCATTACTTTTATATATGGTTGTACTAACCCTAATAGTATCAACTATAATCCAATGGCTAATAGTGAAGATTTTAGTTGCATTCCTTATATCTATGGGTGCACTGATCCTTTGGCTATTAATTTTGATTCACTCGCTAACACAGATAATGGTTCGTGTATTGAAGCAATTATTGGATGCATGGATGCAAATGCTTTTAACTATAATCCGTTTGCTAACGTAGTTTTAGGACATGACTCATTAGGTTGTTTGTATGCAGCAGATTGGTGTATAAATGGATCTGGTAATCCTTTCTTTTTAAATGATGAGTGTTATGCATGGGTAATAGAAGTAGATGAATACTGCTGTGAAAACGAGTGGGATGAAATATGTCAATTAACATACAATCATTGTAGTAACAATTGGTCAGGCCCTTTACCTAAAAGAGGGGATAAAAATTTAATACAAGTTACAGATTTATTAGGAAGACCTGTAACTAAAATTAAAAATCAGCTTCTATTTTATAGGTATAATGATGGAAGCGTAAACAGAAAAATAATAATTAAAAAATAAAAAATAAATGGCAACATTAACAGCAAAATTAACATTATCTAGTAGTAATATTTCAAGCGATGCTTTAAATCTTACTGTTACAAATACTGCGTCAACAACTACGCCTAGTGTAGGATTGTCTAGAATAGCAATAACAACATCTGATAATCAAGAATTAGTAGATGAAGGAACAAGTGGAGTATTCTATTTTTACTTTAAAAATTTAGATGCAACAAATTTTGTTATTCTTCAAACTACAGCTAGTGTGCAATACGCTAGAGTAGGTCCAGGAGAATTTACTTTCTTCGCTATAAATGACGGAGCTGGTTTAGAAGCTAGAGCAGATACTGCTACTTGTAATGTAGAGTACGCATACTGGAAAAAAGCATAAATATGAAATTACAAGTGTTACGATTCAGTAGTGAGTCTGATTCTACTAATGGATTATTACTAAATGTTACAGAAGGTATACAATTTCTTGCTTATACTTTAGAAGATGAGTATAGAAAAACTAAAAAAAGTAAAGAAACTAGAATACCTGCTGGAACTTATAATATAAAATTAAGAAATGAAGGAGGATTTAATCAAAGATATGGTAAAAAATATTCTAGTATTCATAGGGGTATGTTGCATATTGTTGATGTACCTGGTTTTGAGTACATTCTCATTCATGTTGGCAATTCTGATGAGCATACTGCAGGGTGTTTACTTGTGGGTGATAGTCAAGAAAATAACCAAATAAACAAAAATGGTTTTATAGGTAGCTCTGGCAATGCTTATAAAAGAATTTATCCTTCTATAGCAGAGGCAGTAGAAAATGAAGGTGTAACAATAGAATATATAGATTTAGATTAATATGGCAAAGTGGATAAAGCAGCAGCAGTTAACAAACAATATTTACACAACAGATGCAAATTATGTGCATGATCAAGGAGTTCCTTCGACACAATGGGTTGTGACTCACAATTTAAACAAAAAATGTTCTGTAGTAGTTATTAATTCTGCTAACATGGTAGTAGTGGGCCAGGTTACATATAATAGTAATAATCAAATTACACTAGACTTTGAAAGTTCTTTTTCAGGAAAAGCTTTCTTTAATTAATAGAATATAAAATATAAAAAACAAAGAATATGGCAAAAATAGATTATTTAGTTGATATAGACTTAACGGGAAATCAACTTACAAACTTCATAGTACAACATATTGGTTCTGACCCATCAGCCGCAGAAGGTGGTCTATTTTACCATAGTGGAAGTAATGTACTAAAATTTCATAATGGTACCTCTTGGGTTTCTTTATCTTCAGCTTCTGGAGATATAACAGGAGTTACAGCAGGTAACGGTTTAACAGGTGGCGGTACTTCAGGTGGTGTGTCTTTAGCTGTAGGTGCTGGTGACGGTATAACAGTTAACTCAGGTGATGTAGCAGTAACAGCTGCAAACACAAACATAACATCTCTTACAAACGCTTCTTTAACAGTTGGTAGAGATGCACACAACTTTATAGATTTTGGTACTGATAACCAAATAAAGTTTAAAACTAACAACGAGACACCTGTAATTATAATGAAAGCTTCAGGTGAAATTGAAGCTACAAAATTTGATGGAGCACTAGAAGGTAATGCAGATACTGCAACTGCTTTAGCATCTGCTGTTAATATTGGTGGGGTTTCATTTGATGGGTCAGGTAGTATTAACCTTCCTGGTGTAAATCAAGCTGGTAATCAAAATACATCTGGAACAGCAGCTATAGCAACAACAGTAACAATTACAGATAACGAAAGTACTGATGAGAATAATCCTCTTGTATTCGTTGCCGGTGCTGATGCAGACGGTGGTAATTTAGGATTAGAAACAGATGGTACTGCACACTATAACCCTTCATCAGGAAAAATTACAGCAACTGCTTTTGCAGGTAATTTAACAGGTAACGTTACAGGAACAGCATCAACAGCTACAGTAGCAACTACAGTTACAATTACTGATAATGAATCTACAGATGAAGACAATGCAATTATATTTACAGCAGGAGGAGATGTTGATGGTGGTAACCTTGGTTTAGAATCAGACGGTACTCTTACTTATAATCCTTCTACAGGTACAGTAACTGCAACAGTTTTTGCTGGAGCTGTAACTGGTAATGTAACCGGTAATGCATCTGGTTCAGCTGGAACAGTAACTAGTATAGGTAACTTAACTGGTGATGTAACTTCTAGCAATAGAGCTACAACAATTGCTGCTGGAGCTGTTCACCACGGTATGCTTGCTGAAGACATTATCTCTGGACAAGGAGCTTTAACATCAGGACTAGCAAGTACAGATGAGCTAATGATTAGCGACGCTGGGACAGTTAAAAGAATGGATGTTAGTGTATTACAATCATTTTTACAATCAAACTTAACATTTACAACAAACACAAATGATGATGTTTCTGTTGCAAACTTAAAAACAGCTTTAGCTGGTGGTTTTGGTTCTAATGCTGTTACAATTGGTGATAGTAATGATGTAGTAACAATTGGTAATGACTTAACAGTAACTGGAGATTTACTTGTATCAGGTGACACTGTTACAGTTAACACTGCTACATTAAGTGTAGAAGATCCATTAATTGTATTAGCTAGTGGTAACTCTGCTGACTCTGTAGATATTGGTTTTTATGCTAAATATGTAGAAGAGTCAACAACAAAATATGCTGGTCTATTTAGAGATGTAAGTGCAACTAATAATCCATTTATTTTCTTTGATAGTAATCAAGCTGAACCTACTACAACTGTTAATACTGGCGGTACTGGGTATGATCACGCAGATGTATGGGCTGGTACATTTAAAGCATCTGATGGTTTTACAGGTAACTTAACAGGAAATGTAACTGGTAACACATCTGGATCTGCAGGTACTGTAACAACTATTGGTAATCTTACTGGAGACGTAACATCTTCTAACAGAGCAACAACGATAGCTGCTAGTGCAGTTCATCATGGAATGCTGCACGATGATATTATATCCGGTCAAGGGGCTTTAAGTTCTGGTTTAGCTTCTACTGATGAGTTTATGATTAGTGATGCAGGGACTGTCAAAAAAATGGATGTATCAGTATTAAGTGGTTATTTAAATAGCGCTAGTATACTAACAAACTTAGCAAATGTTTCTGGTGATTCTGGTAACGCAGCTATATATGACAACTCTGGAACTCCAGCGTTTAAATCAGGTATTACTAAAGCTGAGGTTCAATCATTATTAAATATTGAAGATGGTGCAACTGCAGATCAAAGTAAAGGTGATATTGATGGTTTAGCAATTACAACTGTAGGTACACTAGATACTGGTAATGCAACAGCTATTGTAGATGCTGCAAGTAGAACAGCTGCTGGTAAAGTTGAAAGAGCTACACCTGCTGAAGCTTTAGCTGGTACTGACGATGCTAGATATGTATCACCTTTAGGTTTAGCTGCAAGAAGTCATAAAGCTACAATTGGTGATGGATCTGCTACAGCAATAGCTATTACACACTCATTAGGAACAAGAGATGTTACTGTTCAATTATATGATGCAAGTTCATATCAAACTGTATATGCACAAGTTGTTAGAACAGATGCAAATAATGTTACAGTTACTTTTAACACAGCACCAGCTTCTAATGATATAATAGCACTAATAGCTAAAGTAGACTAAGTTTAACTAAATAAAAATTAAAATGGCTTTAAAAGGAGAATTAACATGGAGAGGAATAACAATTAGTGATGCACATGCTGTTGTCACAAAAGCAAATCACGACACTAGTTATTATATAGCTATAGATGGTAGCAGTGCAAAAAGTTTATCTGCTCTATATGTAGTAAAATTCTACAAAGATAAAGATACTTATGAAGCAGATCCTAATGATAATTACGATCAAAAAGAGTTTATGTTTACCCCTTCAGTTGCAAATACTACAGCTGGAGGGCAAAACATTATTAGACAGGCATATAATAATATGAAAACTTTGTCTGATTACAGTTTAATGACTGATGTATTAGAATCTTAATTTAAAAAAACTAAATGGCTACACACGAAATAAAAGCAGATTTAGATGTTGATGGTGAAGTACAAGGTACCTCACTGGACATTAATGGTAATGCTGATATATCAGGTAATTTAACAGGGTTAGATAACGTAACGTCTACTAATTTTATTATAGGGGGTCACACTATTAATGACGTAGATATTACTTCAGAAGATTCAAATGCAGACGATCATTTAATGACGTCAAAAGCTATTGTAAATTTAATAGCTGATAATGAAAATAGTTTTTTAACGTCTGTTCCAAATCACTCTGGTAATTTAATCACATCAGGTACTGTTGCAGCAGCTAGAGTTGCAACACTAAACCAGAACACAACAGGTAGTTCAGGTTCATGTACCGGGAACGCGGCAACAGCAACTGTGGCTGATCAAGCTACAAATCTAAATGCTATTGACGACAGAGATATGGCGCCTGAAGATAGATCATACTCTGATGATTTTAGAATATTTTTCACAAGTAAAGAAGGTTTAGAAGATGGTACTAGCACTGGTAGTAACTGGCAAGACGCTTTATTTATTAGCTCTTACTCTGATTCTTCTGGTGGTAATCCTAATGTATTGGCTTTTGATAAAAGTGAAAAGAAAATATATCACTATCAAGCAAGCGCTACTGCTTCTAATTGGGGTACTGCAAAACAATTAGCTTATACAGATAGTGTTTTAACAACAGCTGCACAAACAAACATAACAAGTCTTGGTACTCTAACAACACTTACAGTTGATAATATTATAATTAACGGTACAAACATAGGACATACTAGTGATACAGATTTAATAACATTGACTTCTGGTAAAGTAGATGTTGCAGGTGAATTAGAATGTAGTAGTTTAGATGTAGATGGTAACGGTGATGTATCAGGAACGTTAACTATTGGAACAATAAGTGCAACAAATTACGGTTTAGCTTCTGGAGATATACCAAACAATGCAGCTAATACTAGTGGTACTGCTGCTATTGCAACTACAATAACTGTAGCGGATGAGTCTAGTGATACTTCTTGCAACGTTTTATTTACTACAGCAGCAACAGGAAACTTAGGGCCTAAGTCTGGTACTAACCTAACATTTAATTCTAGCTCAGGATTACTAACAGCTACTGGCTTTGCTGGTGCCTTGACAGGAAATGTAACAGGAAATGCTTCTGGATCATCAGGATCATGTACAGGTAATGCTGCAACCGCTACGTTAGCTGCAACATCAACTATAGCTAGTGACACTGGTTCTGCAACACATTTTCCAGTGTTTGTTGATGGTTCAACGGGTTCTAGAGCTTTAAAAGCACACTCTTCTTGGAACTATAATCCAGGTACGTCAACGTTAACAGCTGGTAAACTAACAACAGATGTTGCTGCAATTGTAGAAAACAATAAGGATGGTGGTGCTTTAATGACTCTTACAGGTCAAGGCGCTGGTAACGAGGCTAATATATGTTTAAAAATGGTAGGTACTGAAGATGGAAATCCTATCAAAATGAAAATGACTGCATTAGATGATAGTGGTAGTGGAGTAGGTGCTGGTATTTTGTCTTATGACGCTGAAGACGATTCTTTTGGTATAGGGCAAAATAGTTCTCACAATAGAATGGCTATAAAAATGGAGAATACAATAACATCTCCAGTAGACGGAAGTACTTATGTTTATTATGAGCCTACAAGTATTAAAGCTAGAGAGTATATTATAACATCAAACAGTTCTCATTATGATTTTTATGGAGACATAATGAGAAATGGTAATGACACTACAGTTAGAGGTAAAATGTATTGTTTTAAAAATGGTACATGGACAATAACTAACGCTGATACAAAGCTTGATGCAAACGGATTATTAGGTATGGCTTTAGGTACTAACTCTACTACACATGGTATGTTGTTAAAAGGTACGTTTACTTTAGATTATGATCCAGGTGGTATTGGTAATCCATTATATATAAGTACTACTGATGGCTTAGTATCTACTACAGTTCCTAGTACTAGTGGACATATAGTTAGACTTGTAGGATATTTAGTAGGAGGAGCGCACGGTAATTTATGGTTTAATCCAGACAGCACATACGTTGAAGTAGCATAATGAGTTATAAAGATAAAATATTAACATTTGAGGCTAGTAAGATTTACTATAACGATGCTAATGCTAGCATAGAAATGGAAGTAATGATGGATTGGGAAGATGCTGTTATGAAAAAATCAGCTGATTACGTTTGCGAAAATGGTGGTAATATATTAGAGATAGGATTTGGTATGGGAATAGCTGCTAATTATATACAAGCAAACTCAATAACTTCTCACACTATAGTTGAAAATCATCCACAAATAATAGAAAAAGCAAAAGCTTGGGCTAATGGAAAATCTAATGTAACAATTGTAGAAGGCGATTGGTATGATATTAAAGATTCTTTGTCTACTTATGATGGTATATTTTATGATACATTTGGTGATGATAATATGGATAAGTTTAAAGACTCTTTAGCTAGTCTAACAAAATCAGGATCTAAAGTTACTTGGTGGAATAGCGTTAATAGTGAAAATAATTATTATAGTATTGATAATGTTATTTATGAAGCTATAACAGTAAATCCTCTATCTAATTGCTACTTTAATTACACTACTTATTACTTACCTAAAAAAGAATTTTAAATGGGTACACTAGCATCAAATAGAAAAGGTTTTATAGTAGCGGCAAGCTCTAGTAGCTATTCAGATGCGCTTAATGCTACTACTGGGACAGCTTATGATAGTGCAACTACTAATCAAACTGCAATACAATATTTTAAAAGTACAGGAAGAGGTGGTGGTACGTTTAGATTTATACGAACTTTTATACATTTTGATACCTCTAGTATATCAGGTGGTTCTAATTTTGAACTACAACTAACTTCTGCTGGCGCAAATGGTGGAAACAATTCTAATACAAGAGCAATAAAACATACAGCTGGTACTAGTAATGGTGGTGAGCTTGCAAATGCTGACTTTAATAACATAGATCGTAGCACAGTATACTCTTCTGACACGAGTTTTTCTACTAGTGGTACTGTAACTTTTAGTTTAAACGCTGCAGCTGCTACTCAGATTATAAACAACAATGATTTCAATGTAGCGTTACTTTTGGCTCATGATGCTGGGGAAGAAGAAGAAGATTTATTAGAAGAAAGTGGTGATGTAAGTAATATCATAGCTTTTGGTAGTGCTATAAATTTAGTTTATACAGATCCTACTAGTGGTTACGGTAACTCTGTAGCTGGATTAGCATCAGCTAGTATAGGTAAAGTAATTGAAGTGGCAACTGCGAGTATAAATAAAATAGTAGACGCGTAATGGAAGGTATAAAAAGATATATACATAAAAGTATAAGTGGAACTAGTGAAACAACATTAGTTGAAAGAGACACACAACAAGATATTGATATTACAGGATTTACAATATGTAATACTCATGTAACAGACTCTACATATGTAGATTTATATTTAAAAAGAACAAAGCAAAATTTTCACATTCCAGGAACAGATGGAAACTGGGATTCAATCCCAGATGATGTTACTATTTTATATATAATGAAAGATCTAGAAATTACTTCTAATAATACATTAGTTTTAGAACCTAGAGAAATTGATTACAATGCAAAAGAGTTTAACTTAATGATGCAACTAAATGATGGAAGTAGTTCAGTTGACGTAATAATAAATTTTATAAAAGAAAACAATGGAAATATTCAAAGATAATAATAATTGGAATGAAAAGTCTATTATTGGGGCTGTAGCATTTGTTATAATGTGCGCAGTTATGGTACTAGATTTACTTACTGGATGGCTAGGTAGAGACTTAGCTATAAACGAGTTTGTATATGATTCATTCGTATTAGTAGTACTAGGCTGTTTTGGTATTGCTGGGTTAGAAAAATTTGCTAAGAAATAATGGGAGTTTTAAGTAAAATATTTAGTACTGGCGCAGGAGAATTAGTAAAAAACGTAGGAGGAGTTTTAGACAATTTAACTACATCTAAAGAAGAAAAGTTAGAAGCAGAAAGAAAAATAAAAGAAATAATAGCTAACTATGAAACAGAGATGGAAAAGAATGTTACATCTCGATGGGAAGCAGATATGAATTCTGACTCATGGTTAAGTAAAAATGTTAGGCCTATGGTTTTAATATTTTTAGTTGTGTGTACTGTAGTAATAATATTTATAGATGCAGGACATTTAAGCTTTAATGTAAAAGACTCATATGTAGATCTTTTACAGCTAGTATTAATAACAGTGATTGGAGCCTATTTTGGGGGAAGGTCATTTGAAAAAAGAAAAAAATAATGACTTTAAATGAAATAGCTTACAATTTACTTAATCTTGTTAGAGGAGGTAGATCTCATAATGATGAGAATATCTCTTTAGATCAGATTAAGTTTAACATTAAACATTATAGAGCAATGTTTATAAGAAGAGATTATACTAAAAATGGTTTTGTTAGTAGGCATGTTGAACAAGACCTTGGATGTATTAAACTGCAAAGAGTAGATGCAACTAAATGTTGTAGTTTACCTTCTGAATGTATTGTATCTCAAGGCATGGACTCTATACCTAAAACAATAAGATATAATTTTGAAGAAGCTATTACATATGTAGGAGATGTAACAGGTACAGGAACAATTCCTATAGTATCATCTAACACTATACAATTCTTACCTTACGACAGATATACAAATAAAAAAATGAAAGCGTACATGATTGAAAATTATTTGTATATTTACAACGCAGAAGGACTAGAATACATTAACGTACGAGGAGTGTTTGAAGATCCTGAAGTAGTATCAAACTTTGGAGACTGTGATGGTCAAAATTGTTATGATGATAGCGATACAGATTATCCAATTCCTATGGATATGTTAAGTCAAATTAATCAAGGTATTTTAAGTGGGGAATTAGCACTTTTGTCTAGCACAAAGAGTGATACAACTAATGATCGTATGCAAGATACCACACAACCACAAACTAAAAGTAACTAAAAATGGGACAAAAATTAATAAAAAGAGCAGATGGCTCTTATTCAAAACGAGGGCTTTGGGATAACATTAGAAAAAATAGAGGTAGTGGTAAAAAACCTACTAGTGAAATGTTAGAACAAGAACGTAAAATTAACAATGAAAATAAAATGGGAGGACTAAAAAATAAAACAATGAAATTAAAAAAGAAAAAAGGAGGATTTCCTGATATGAATAATGATGGAAAAACTACTCAAGCAGATATTTTCTTAAAGAAAAAAGAAAACGGTACTATACCACAAGATGCAAAAAAAGGTGGAGTTAAGAAAAAGAAAAAAATGTACGGAGGTACAGCAATGAAAGATAAAAAAGGTATGGGAGGAAAGATGATGAAGTATAAAACAGGAGGATTTACTTTAGAACCTAAAACACCAAACTTAGACGATTTATAAAATGCATTATACTCTTAAAAACATATATGTAGATTATAAAAAAGAGTACAATGAAAAGATAGAAAAAGCCTTGTATACAGATATAATACAAGAATTTAATATCATGATTATGGACTACATCTTAGACGGGAAAGAATTCAATATGGGGAATAATCTTTCTACGTTATCTATAATTAGAAGAGATAGAGATCCAAGATCACCTAGATTAGATTGGGGAGAAAGCAACAAGTATAAGAAAGAACTCCTAGAAGACGGTCAATTGTTATACAACTCGGAAACGGGTAAAGGAGTTAAGTGGCATATCTATCACACTGATGAATTTTATTGCAAATACTATTGGAGGAAAGGTAAGTGCAAGATACCAAATAAATCAGTGTATAGATTTGACACAACTCGCGGCGTAAAAGGGAATAAAGAAAAGTTAATCAATCTTTTAAAACAAGATGATTTAGCTTATTTAAAATTTAAAAAGCACTAACATGGCAGTATATAAAACAAAGTCTAGTAAAACTATAATAAGAAAAATCTTTAGAGATTTAAAACCTCAAGATGATAATTGGATTGATGATGCTATTGAGTGGATAGGAGAGGCACTAGAACACATAGGAGCTTCTACACAGTTATTACAAAAACAATGTGTATTAACTGTAAAAAATCACAAAGTATTATTACCTACAGATTTATATTATATCAATCAAGTAGCAATTAACAACTCAGTGTCTCCAGTATCTTCTAAAGAACTGGATACTTTAATAAGTAAAGTAAAAGAATTACAAGCTGAAATAGCAGACGCACAAGCAAGTGGAATAGAATACTCAAGTACAACTTCTGTTTTAAATGAAATTAATAGTAGAATAGTAGTATTAGAAAATGTATATTTTAAAAATAGTAATAATATGCAGCCACTACAATATGGGGCAAGTAATTTTCATAGAAGTATGCATTGTGATAATTGTGTAAATGAAAATGTAAGTTACGAAGATACATATATTATAGATAATGATTACATAAAAACATCATTTGAAAGCGGTAAAATATGTTTAAGTTACAAAGCATTTCCTACAGACGAAGATTGTTATCCGCTAGTTCCAGACGATATAAGCTACTCTGAAGCATTGTTTTGGTATATATATAAAAAAGTTTTATTATCTAGACCTGATTTTAAAAAGAACGGTATTAACTATTCTTACGCAGAACAACAATGGAAGTACTATTGCACACAGGCTAGAAATGCTGCAAATTATCCAGACATAGATAGATACGAATCATTTATGAATCAATGGGTAAGACTCATCCCTAATATAAATAGGCATGACGTAGGATTTGAACAATTAAACACTAGAGAGGACTTATATAGAAACTAATGGATAAACGAT
>Ga0222716_10000215_pt1 | contig 47788 bp, 45 predicted proteins | sample C33_13DmetaG_FD_165044 | JGI IMG/M metagenome (GOLD analysis project Ga0222716, IMG submission 165044) | Estuarine water microbial communities from San Francisco Bay, California, United States - C33_13D | ecosystem: Environmental > Aquatic > Marine > Unclassified | place: USA: California... | reverse complement strand
TTGGCCCATCATGCCCGCCATCTGGTCGGCAGCGCCACCGAGGGTATCAACGAGTTCCAGCTTGATGCCATTGGCATTGCCGCTGAGCACCGCAGTGAGCAGCTTTTGCATGTCGGGTTGCTTGGCGCCACGCTTACCTCCGTTCTGAGCATTCTGCATGGCAAACCCGAGTAGGGACTCGCCTTTTTCCGCTTGTAGCTTTTCAAATTCCTCGAGCGAAAGGTCGGCATGCACGAAGTTCTTCGCGGTGTAGTCGATGCCGTCTTTCTGACTTTGGAGTTTAAGTAGTTTGCTAATCATGCCGTAGACATTTCCGAGCATTGCCATCATCGGGTCCTTGGCCTTTTTTTTCGCATCCTTCGCCTTACCGGCTTTCATTTTGTCGCCACCAACCATTTCAAACAGCAGGGCATCGTAGTTTTTAAACTCCTTGTTGAGCTGTGTGTAGTACTTTGCGTCGGCGATGTGGATGGCACCGATCAAATTGACGGTGACACCATCTTTGATGTAGCTGGTGATGCCGGTCTGAAGGCGTACGTTTTTGTTGTCACGATCGACACGGATAAACTGGGTGGCTTTCGGATCTTTAACGGCGGGTGCAGCCACCTGGGCGCTGACCGGAAGAATGCACGTGGCGAGCACAGGAATGATGGTGAAAATACTGGCGTGTTTCATGGTGTAGTGTGCAAGCGTGTGCGTCGGGGGGTATTTGTCTGAAAAAATGAGAGGTTGCGGCGCGGGCCTCATTGATTAGGATTTGGGCATGCTGAAAATGAGCAAGTCTTTTGTGGTGCGCATGGTGATCTGGTCGGCACTGATCATTTACATCCTGTGTGACTTCCTGATCTTCTCGGGACCGCTCAAACGTGAGGCGCGCAAGATGTTTCCTACGGATGCTGATAAGATCCGAAAAGCCATGGAGATGGGTGTGTGCGCCAAGGTTTACAATGAGCCGATTTACCTCGGCCAGGTGGATCGCCGCGTGCAGGAGAACCTTTGGCGGTCCGGGCGTGATGTGGAAAAAATCAGCACGAAAGAAAAAAAACTCCTGCGCTGGGTGGCACTCAACTCACTGATCGAGGAGCATATCATGCGTATCAAGGTGCGTGTGAATCGCGAGGAAGTTCCTGTGAGTGACGAGGAAATCGATGCCGAAGTTGCGCGTTTTGAAAAACGCTTTGCCTCCAAGGAAGAGCTCGACAAGGCACTCGCGGCGCAGGGGATCGCGAATGGCAAGGAGCTACGGTATCGACTTGCCGCACGCATCCAGCAGGAGAAATACGTTAACAGCAAAATAAAGAATAGCATTAGTGTCAGTGACGAGGAAGTGCGTGAGTGGTATGACGATCATCAGGAAGTGATGACTATGCCTGAGCGGCGAAGAGTGCGGCACATCTTTCTAGCAGCTCTCGATCACTCTCCTGACGCAGCACAGGCTGCATTGGCAGGAAAGCTGAAACTGATTCAGGAAAAAAAAGCCGACTTCGCCAAAGTGGCGGCGGGTATCAGTGAGGACGAGCGCAGCAAGAAGCAGGGTGGCGACCTCGGCTGGATGCGGCGAGATAGATTACCTGAAGATTTTGCTGCAGCTGTATTTGCTATGTCGCTTGACAAGCCGTCACTCGTAAGCACGAAACTCGGGTGGCACATTATCGAAGTCACTGGAGTTAAGGCCCCTGAAGTGGCAACTTTTAATTTGGCCAAAGCAGAAATTGCTGCAGCGCTCTCAGATAGTCGTCGCAAGGAAGCTGTTGCTCAGTATCGTCATCAACTCAAGTTGCTCAATCATGAGAAGGTAGAAATATACAAAATGGTGTTATATTCTGATTAGTTAGCTGATTAAAAATAAAGCGGGCGAGCATTGCTGCTCGCCCTTTCTTGATGCTATCGATTGTATGCAAACATGAAACTTTACTTAACCTCAATGTAGCCACGCATCAGTTGGGCGTGCCCGGGGAAGGTGCAGATGAACGGGTATTTGCCGGGTTTGCTAGGTGCTGTGAACTCAATGATCTGTGTTTCACGGCGTTCGAGCATTCTTGAGGAGTACAAGATATTGTTACTCTCTGGAATGAACGCTTTTTTGAAGCCATCAGCTCCCATGTTGATGGCAGCGGCTGCCACCATGTCAGCGGTGTTTGGTTTTACGATTACGATATTGTGCGGCAGTGCGTCTGGGTTAACGAAGGTTAGTTTTACCTTCTTGCCAGCCTTTAAGGTAACTGTTTTGACGTCGAACTGAAGTTTTTCGATTACTGTGTTGATTAGGATTTCGGTCAGTTCGGGAGTATCTTTGGTGATTCCCCCTGGAGTGATGATGAACTCCGCTTCTTTTTCGATTTCAGCAACACCTTTTGCGGGGTCGGCGACCTCCCAGTGGTGTTTTACTGTTGCCGCGGCAATGCGTGTGTGTTGTGAAGGTGATGCGAGCACAGATACTAATAATTTTTTGTTACGCACGTTGTGTTGTTGGTGTAGCCATAGTGCTTCGAGCATGGCGTGTGCGTCTTTCTCCGATTTTGCGTCCTTGGTTGCGACCCATTTTTCGGTAGCGGTAATTACATCCTTGGTGGGGCGTGCAGATAGCTCGACCCGTGTGCGGTGACGAATACCATCTACCGGATGCTCAAGATTTTTAAGGAGTTCACCGATGGACGCACCGGCTATTTTGACGGGCTTCTGTAGCGGCTTCTTGGTATTGACCATACGGTAAATCCGGCCGTGTTTTTTATCGCGATTGGGGTCACGGATATTGTGTTGCATGTGACCGATAATGACATTGTGCCAATCGGCAATATAGAGTGCTCCATCCGCTCCGAACACGGCGTCAGTTGGCCGGAAGTTTTTGTCGTCGCTCTTAAGGAAATCTTCTGTAGGTGTGCCCCAAACTTCGCCGAATTTGTATTTTTTATCAGGAAATCCCTCACGGTGCATCTTGTAACGCTTTAGGCCGAGGTAGCCAATGGTGTTGCAGACCATGAAGTCCTGTTGCATTTCATCGGGGAAGTTCGTTGAGGAGATAACAGCGTCGGCAGCGACTGGGCGAACTTCTTTTTTGACCAGAGGGAACATTTTGAAACCATTGCCGCTGGGTCGGACTTGGAAGGAGCGGCCACCAGTGCCATCATTTGCGTAATGATAACCCCAGCGATCAAAAGAAATGCCGTGTGGGTTGGGCCGATTATTGGCGTGGAAGGCAATCGTGTGGCGGCGTGGATCAAATCGATACATCGCGGATGCCCCGGTGTTGAGTGATGTTCCCCATGGATGCTCGTGATTATTAACGAGAAAGATACCGCTTTGCCAGTAGATACCACCATCGGGACCAAAAATCAGATTGTTAGCAGCGTGGTGGGTGTCTGATGATCCAAATCCTTGGAGCATGATGATTCGAACATCGGCAACATCATCTCCATCGGTGTCCTTGAGAAAAATCAGATCTGGTTGTGTGGTAACAAGCACACCTCCATTCCAGAATTCAAATCCAAGCGGGCAGTGAACCTTGGCAAATTCTTTGGCTTTGTCAGCTTTACCATCGCCATCGGTGTCTTCAAAGATCATCAAAGCGTCTCCCATTTTCTTTTTGGGCTCCCACTTTGGATACGTTGGCCATACAGCGGCCCAGACGCGTCCCTTTGCATCGACTTGCATTTGAACTGGGTTGGCGAGTTGCGGAAATTCTTTTTCTGAGGCAAAAAGATTCACTTTGAAGTCTTTCGGGTAGTGCATTTTTTTTAAGCCTTCTTCCCCTGAAAGATAATTGAGGTTGCCTTCTTTGGCGGCACTGGATGAGCGGGATCCACCACCTACGTTTGAGATGACGGGAATAGGTTGAGGGACGTTCGAGTCGTTTACCTTGTAAGTTTTTCCGTTTGCAATAGCCCAGACTTTTTTGTCGCGATTAGCGGTCATGGTATCAAGTATGAGTAGCTCTTTCTGAAGAACTTCGGCATTGGTTTGACCGTCTACAAATTTCAGGGTGGAACGGCCGCCCCATACATCATTACCATCAACGGCACGATAACGGTGATGCCAGTGGAGGTTTTTGTCTAACACATGAGCTTTGAGTTTTTCATCTGATGTGTTTGTTGTAATTACTTTTGATAGCAGGCTGCTGGTGATAATTTCACCCAAATTGATATAACCTTGCTCATTTAAATGGACGCCATTGAACGTCAGCGGTTTTTTGTTGGAGCTGTAGCGAGTCAACATGGGGTTGAAAATATCTACGAAGCTGACGCCAGCCTGGGTTGCTGCAGCGCGTGTTGCTTCAGTGATGGAAGCGAGCTTTTTATTATAAGTTATGCCTTTTGGTAGGTTTGAATCATTCAAATTTTCAAAAGGGATGGGAGAGAACAGCACGATGCGAGGAGCTGATTTGCCGTTTGGCTTCATCTCATTGTAGCGTTTGACCATAGCGACGAGTTGCTTTTGGTAATCGCTAGGGCTAGTATCGAACGATTCGTTCCAGCCAAACATAGCGAAGATGACGTCTGGCTTGATATGTTTCAGGTATTTGTCCTCAGCCATGAAACCTTTCGAGCGTGGGCGTTTGCTCACACGGTCTCCACTCACGCCCATGTTGCGAAAGCTAAGTGATTGTCCCTTAGTGGATGACTGGATTAAAGTTTCGGTCCATCCGTGATGTTGCATGCGGTCAGCAAGACCATTGCCGACGATGACGATGGTATCATTTTTTTGAAAGGCGAATTCCGCTGCATGGGTGGTGACTGCAAGCAGCGCGGTAATAAATAGAGTGCGATAATACATGTGATGAGGTATTCATACGTATCTAATAAACAATGCATTTCGAGAAAAAAGACTATTTGTGTGCTGCGGATTGATACCACCTTTGGATTGATTTAGTCAGGTTCTTTTCCCGTGACGAGTTTCGCATCAAATCGCCATAGAAGACGCCGTAGTGGTAATCCAACAATTCTGATGCAAATGTGAGTGGTTTTCCTGTCACCTCGAGCGCAATGATGTGCTGGCGTAGCGTGTGACCATTTGGCATGGGTTTCCCGAGAGCAGAGCATGCTTGCTTAAAAGATAGCATGTATCCAGGAGTGGGCGCCCTCAGAGATTTCCCATAGATATCTGGCGGTGGCTTTTTAAAATACCTCGCTACAAGAAATGCAAGGCAGCATAGCCCGAGAAAAGTGAGTGCGATGACTAGCCGATTGAGAGTGAAATCCTTATTATGAGTATTGAGGACTAGAGCATTTTGTGGAGTTTCCTTGCTGTTCGTTGCAGCTGTTGCTTGCGCTGGATTGGGTGGCGTGGCGCCTGCAGGTGCACTTCGTGCTATCGGGGCAGCATCGATGTCGGAGGGGGTGGTGTCAAAGACAACCCAGCCGTAGCCGTTCAGCTTGATTTCAGTCCATGCGTGGGCGTCCTTGGCGCGGTAGACAAATAAGTTTTGTTCACGGTAGAGGATGCCTCCAGACCAGCCATAAGCGATCCGGCTGGGAACGCCAAGTGCACGGCAAATCAATGCGGCGGCTGTAGCGAAATGTTCGCAATGACCACGCTTTTCTTGATAAAGGAAGTTCTCTACTGGATTAGAGTTAGTTGTATTGGTTGTCTTGAGGGAGTATCGGTAATTGTCTTGTAAATAGCTGCGTAACGCGGTCAGGCGTTTAGTTAAGTTGGGCTCATGGATGAAAATCTCAGCTTTTTGACGGATGCCTTGGGCAAGGTTATCTGGTATTGAAAGGTAGGTTGATTGGGTTTGAGCTGCCTGAGGATTTTCTCCAATCAGATTAGTAAAATCCACGGGCTGGGAGGTGGCTGAGTAGCTGTATCCTGAGGTGGAATCACTGACTGGTGGTAGCAGATAGATAGCATCACTGATCTTCGATAAAGAGGGGACGTTCGAGCTGACTGCACCTTGCAACAGAATAAGCACATTCTGCCCGGTTGGGTTGGGTGAGTGGTAGATTCTATGTTTGATGGGTTTGGATGTGACGCGGCGGTGATCGTTTCTGGGGAAGGTGATTGGCGCTTTTAACTTGGTTGTAGCGGTCCGATCTGCAGCCCAAGTGATACCGTTGAAGCGCGACATAGCAAACGCGCGAAGGTGAATCCTTGAGCTGAACATTCTCGTGGCATCAGCACGATTCTCAAGTTGAATAAATACCTCAGGCTTGTTGCTTGGTTTGTGATTGCTGAAGGGTGGCAGGTTTCGTTTCAGGGATTTATTGAACAGCCAGTTACCTGAGGTGTGGCCATCAAAATTAGGTGACGACCCCTTGGGTTTCTGCTTTCCGATCGATATGGGGTATGAGGCATGTTCGTGGAAGGCATCGGCAAGTTCTTGTGCAGGAGCAGCCAGAGTGCTGGTGATGACCACAAAACATGCTTCGGTGAAAATGATGACGGCGCCCATGCTTAAGTAGTCCAGCCATGAAGCACGGCGCAGGCAAAACATTCTAGGCAGACTGGTTTTCATACCTCTGCTCCAGTAGAAAATTCCGGCTACGAGGGTGGTGACCGATAGACAAGCGCGTAGCAATATCCCCGGTGAGCCCTGCCAGCCTTTGAGCAGGCTGTAGGCACCAGCGATGGCAGCCAGTAGGATAAAGGTGCGCATGATTTTATGTGAGTCAGGTGTCAGGAATTAGACGGCAGCAGCATGTAGTGTGCGGTGGCGATAGCGAATCTGTCGGATATCGATAGCCATTATGTTCGCTGAGCTTGTCAGTAGGTGCGTCCATGAGTCCGGTGTCATATCCGAAATGATAATCACAGCGTAGTCGGGTGAGGTTAAGCGTATCGCGCGTTCGAGATCATGTGATTCTGTACCTGTGGCTCGTCGGATTTTGGCTGTCTTTACCAGAAACTCGATCATTTGCTTGCGGCTCTGGCATTCGACTGGTTGCCAATCGAGAAAATCCGCTGAGATCATACATGGAATACCTTTTCCCTGGAGCTCTTTAAGCGTGCCAGTGAGTAGAGAGATCGCCCGCTCAAAGCGATCCTCGCGAAGCATTTCTCGACCACTGGCGTATGAGTGGAAGATGATATGGCACTGATCGGGGTGAAATCCTGGTGGGTCATACTCGCGGATACGAAGATCGTGGCCGCATGCCAAGGCGCGTGCCGATGCCGGCCAGTGGATATGTCTGGCGGAGTCACCTGCCTGCCATGAACGAATTCCACGTGGTTCACCGAAACTTTTGCCGGTTGATAGCCCAGAGCTAGGCAAGGCATCGTGTAGTGATCCATGGCTATTGAGTTCCATCGGTGAAATTGGCATGGGTGTCACCACTACCTCACGACGCAGTGTGAGTGAGCGGTGATGTCTAAATAAACCAAGCGGGAACTTGCTGCTGAGCTTCACGGGGTGTGTGTCTGCATATCCCCGCCCTTGAATTACACCCTGAAGAATGGTGCGTGATGATTGTCCGGCGGCCGTCCAGCGTGCGTGTGCGGAAAGAACTGATTTTCCGGGCAGGGTGACATCCATGCGTAAGTTGAAGGCATCGAGAAGTTGCCGAGGATTACTTAGTGTCAGTTCAATCTCGAATGTTCTACCTGCCATCACGTTGGCAGGCATATGCATAGTCGGGGTCAGCCGCACGAGGTTGACTTCCCCTAACAAGAAACAAAAGCATACAATTAGTAGACCGCAGCCACCGAGTAACACAAACAGACCATCTGCAGTGAGCACGCCGCATACTACCATCGCCGCCGCGCCTCCGCTCAGAGCGGCGCCTCTTTGTGTAATTGATAATATCGGCTTTCGCACGCGATGATCATTACATTGTTAATTGTTAAAGAAAGCACACAATGTCAAATGAGCCGCAAAAAATAACCGCACGGAAGTCCGTGCGGTTGGGTGGAAATGAGACAAGGTGTCGATTGATCAGTCCATGTCCTTTTTCTCTAGAGCTTCCTTCAGGTGAGCGAGAAACTGTTCGACGCTTGGATACCTGGATGCAGTAAAGCGGGTGAACTCACTGCCGTCGTCACCGAAAAGCAAGACAGTGGGAACTCCACGAACGCTATATTTTTTCATGACCTTGCTATTTTTTTTCTTAAGTGTCTTGTCTTTATTCGGGATATCGATTTTCACGAGGATAAAATCTTTTTTTGCTGTATCCGTAAATTCAGATTTTGAGAAAACCTTTTTATCCATCATGATGCAGGGTGGACACCAATCTGAGCCGGTAAACTCAACGAGCACGTTTTTCTTTTCCTTTTTCGCCTTGGCGAGTGCTGAGTCGATATCCGTCATCCAGCTTGCGCCTGCAGTTGCCGCAGTAGCGAGGATGAGAGAGGCGATAGTGGACGATAGAAGTAACTTCATTAAGTTCATAACCAATAATACGTTGCGATAAGTAATATATTCCAAAATTCTCGAAATTTTTGGCAGAGGATGTTAACTTGCTGGCATGAAAAATATGACGGTCGCCACTGGAAATAGCCACAAGACGCAGGAAATACGCGCTATGCTTGGCGATGCTTATGATGTGACCGACCTGAAATCCTATCCGGAGCTGCCTGAAGTCGATGAAACGGGAGCTACATTTTTGCAAAATGCCACGTTAAAGGCGGTGCAGATTAGCGAGCAGATTGGCGGCCTTGTGCTGTCCGATGATTCCGGACTCGAGGTGGATGTTCTGCACGGGGCACCGGGTGTGCACTCCGCCCGTTATGCCGGGGTGCATGGTGATGATGCGGCGAACAATGCTAAGTTGTTGGCGGATCTGGAGGGTGTAGAGAGTCGTGAAGCGAGGTTCCGCTGTGTGATGGTGTTGGCGCAGAATGGTCAAGTGCTCGCTCACTTTGATGGAGCTGTGGAGGGGAAGATCATTGCTGAGCAGCAAGGTGCGGGTGGATTTGGCTACGACCCGCTATTCGTGCCGGATGGATACGAGAGGACATTTGCCGAACTCGGTGAGGATGTAAAAAACGGACTTAGCCATCGTGCACAGGCGATGCAGCAGGTGGTGGCGTGGTTAGGCCGGTAACAGCAATACTTGCGATTGATCGCTATTGGGTCTAATGAATGTGCATTCGGTAGCTGATCAACCGCTGCCTGTTGTTTTATGTCCTCATGTTGTTCACCCAAACCTGACCCTGATCTGCGGGAAGATAAGTCACCTTGCTGTGGTGATCGTGGCGACCGTGGTAGAAGAAAATTTGATTGGTTGCTCTGGGGTTCGTTGATCGTAGTGGTGGCAGGCTGTATAGGACATTGGTTTTTTCATGACAGTTTACCCATGCAGGCGGCTGATTTCAGCCATGGGGTTTATTCGTTGATGAATAAGATGTGGTGGGGGCTTGCGCTGGGGATTCTCGCAGTGGGACTGCTGAGCTGGGTGCCACGCGAGTGGGTAGCGGCTGTGCTGGGTAAGCCAGGTAGTTTTTCTGGAATCTTACGAGCCATGGGGGCGGGACTGATCCTTGATTTATGTAACCATGGGATTCTTCTCGTAGCGATGAAGCTCTACGAGCGAGGAGCATCCTACGGGCAGACTTTGGCGTTTCTTATTGCTAGTCCGTGGAACTCACTTTCTCTAACATTAATTCTATTTGCTCTGATCGGTGCCAAGTGGACAATAATATTTATTGTGCTTTCCGGGCTGATCGCTGTGGTGACTGGCTTGATCGTGGAATGTCTTGTTAGATCGGGAAAAATCCCCAAGAACCCAAATCATGTTGAGTTGCCTGAGGGTTTTCAGCTGGGCTATGAAGTCAAATCCAAGCTAGCGGAATTACGATTTAATAGTGCTGCTATTGGACGACTGATCAAGTCGTCGATTGGTGAATCACGTATGATACTGCGTTGGATTTTTTTTGGTACTGTACTGGCTGCTATGATCCGCGCGTTCGTGCCGCCTGAGACTTTCGGAGAGTGGTTCGGGCCTACAGGGACGGGTGTTTTGTTAACACTTACTGCTGCAACGGTGATCGAGGTTTGTTCGGAAGGCTCAAGCCCGATTGCAGCGGATTTGCTCACGCGAGCTGCCGCACCAGGTAACGGTTTTGCATTTCTCATGGCTGGTGCTGCAACCGACTACACAGAAATCATGGCGCTCAAGGAAACCACAAAATCGTGGAAGATGACATTTATCCTGCCACTGCTCACCCTGCCGCAGGTTGTGGTGATATCGTGGGTGCTCAACTATTGGGCAGGGACGGTCTGATGACGCCTTGCTCGCATAAGTGAGGCTATTTCTCCACCTTTGATGAGGCTATCACTCTTGGAGACACAATGACGGCGTGGTTGTCGTGGCGGATGTATCCACCTGCTTGGTCAACAATATAGCGTAGCAAGGTCTCTGCTGGGATTCGCTCCAGACGCAGAGTTACACGGCTGTTTTTAAAGGCACCCGTTGGATCTTGGATAATAAAGTTAGGGGTGGTTTTTTGTTTTGATTCCCGTTCAACTTGAAAGGCAAGCATATCGAGCGACTCACGCACGGTAGCTTTATCTAAATAGACTTTCGGGATTAATACCTTGCGCAAAGCATTTTTACGATCTCTGATAGCGAGCGATTTCTTGTTAGAGGAAATAAACAAGAATTTTTTCCTGGCTGGGAGGTGTTTTGGATTGATGCGTAATACTTCTCGAAAAGTCGTTCTGGCAATGTCGTATTTCCCTTCGTTCATTGCAATAACGCCTTGCTTATAAAGGCTGTTAGCTCTTTGGGCGGCAGTATCGTCTGCCTGTGCGAGAGCGCCAACGCAGAGAGTTAGCGCCACAATCATGGATGTGTTTCTTTTCATAGTGGATCGTAGTTTGGTGTTATGCTGTCGGCACATATGGTGATTACACACCGGACAAGCACCTAATAGAATACTCACGTGAGGTGCTGGTGCATAGACAAAAATAACCCACTGCCAATAGGCAGTGGGTGTGGGGATATGTAGTATGCATAGGATTTCCCTAGCTCACACCCAATTCGCTGGTGTCTATCTTGGGCGGATCATTGGAGTGGCTCGACTAGGCGATTATGCTTTCCAGTTCAAAGCACCTTTCTTCAGGGCATAGACATATGCTACTGCGAGCACAGAAACAAATCCGCATACACTCCAAAAGGGTAACATACTTTCAGCAATCATATCCTTGAATTGCACTGCCCAAGGGTAGAGAAAGACTACCTCAATATCGAAGATAACAAACAGCATCGCCACAACGAAAAACTTTACGCTAAATCGCGGCGAACCCTCACCAATCGGGAGCATGCCGCACTCGTAAGGACTCTGTTTGGTGGGATTACTCCGCCCTTTTTTGCCGAGCAATACACTCATGACTAGCATGGAAGTCGCAAAACCGATTGCTGCACCGGCTTGCATGAGAACAGGAAGATAGTCTTGCATCTTTAGTGTAAATTAATGAATGGTGAATTGAAAAAAAGAAGAAACCCGCGGTGTCTATAGGATACCGCGGGTTTCATAAAATGGTTCGTAGTGGCTTCACCAGCACGAAATCAATGTTATGCTCTGTGAGCGATGAATAAAATACTAGACTGACTCTTGTGCTGCGAGGAAATCACTATGTGCTTCGGACAGCTTAGCTAGTCCCTTGTATTCCTTGCCTTCCTTTTCGATCATGCCTCGCGTAACGAGATTCTGAAGTTTTTCATAAGCGCGAAGGCGGAGCATTTCTTCTCCACCGCTGACGGCGTTACGTTCCTTCAACTTAGCATAGACAGCCTCAAACAGATCGTTAAATCCGAAAAAACTATCATCATCTCCCAGTACGTTAACGATTTCATCGGTTACGTGATCTGGGACGCGGCGAGAGAAACGAGTTCTTTTCGTAGTAGCCATGTGGTTAATCTACTACAACTCTCTACTATTTGCGATCTGAAAAATAAAAAAAGCACAAATTTCTGTCATTTTCTATTCATTCATATGACAGTTTCTTAAAATCACGGCATTGACAGTGCAGTGTATCTCGCCATTGTCGTGCCTTGATCATGAGCATAGCAGAAGGAAAACACATAGCATTGGTGGGGGCTACGGGCGCTGTTGGGCAAGAAATGCTCGATTGTTTGGAAGAACGTGAATTCCCCATTACTGAATTAACTTTATTAGCATCTTCGAGATCGGCGGGAAAGAAGATCTCATTCCGTGGAAATTTAATTAAAGTTAAGGAATTGACACATGAAAGCTTCGCCGGTGTGGATGTTGCGCTATTCAGTGCTGGCGGTGACCTTTCATTGGAATACGCTCCAAGTGCGGCAGCGGCAGGGGCTATTGTTATCGATAACTCCTCGGCTTTTCGTATGGATCCGGATGTGCCATTGGTGGTGCCTGAAATTAACCCAGCCGCGGCACATGATCCTGCCAAGGGTATTATTGCAAATCCAAATTGCACCACAATCATTACACTGATGGCGCTTTACCCTCTGCACAAACTCTACGGTCTCCGCAGCGTCATCGCATCCAGTTATCAGGCAGTCTCTGGCAGTGGAGCCCAAGGTATTATTGAGTTGGACGACCAGATCAAAGTGCTTGGCGCCGGTGGCGAAGTCACTGATGATATGAAAAATGTCTACCCGCACCAAATTGCCTCTAACGTGATCCCTCACGTTGATTCCTTTACGGAGAATGGGTATACTAAAGAAGAGTTAAAAATGCTCAACGAGAGCCGGAAAATTCTTGATCTCCCTGAGCTGAAGGTAACCTGTACCTGTGTGCGTGTGCCAGTGCACCGCTCCCACTCTGTCAGTGTCACTGCAGAGTTTGAGAAAGCAGTTGATGTTACCGAGGCGCGTGCTGTATTTTCTAATTATCCTGGAATCAACGCCAAGGATGATCCTGAAAATTCTCTTTATCCTGTGCCGCTAGATACCACAAAAAAGGACGACTGCTTGGTGGGTCGAATACGTAAGGATATGGTTTTTAACAATGCCCTAGCCCTGTGGGTGGTGGGGGACCAAGTCCGCAAAGGAGCCGCGTTGAATGCTGTGCAGATTGCGGAACTAATCTAGGATGGCTATGAACGATCTAAAACCTTGGCTAAAGTCGAAGCAAAAAGAAGTCGATGCCGCACTTGGCCGGCTCCTTCCGCGTGAGAACACACGCCCTGCGACGATTCACAAGGCGATGCGATACAGCGTCTTTGCTGGAGGTAAGAGGTTGCGACCGATCCTTTGTCTGGCAGCGGCCGAGGCTTGCGGCGGAAAAATTGAAAATGCACTTGCCCCTGCATGTGCAACTGAGGTGATGCACACCTACTCGTTAGTTCACGATGATCTGCCGTGCATGGACGACGATGATCTTCGCCGTGGCAGACCCACCTCGCATATGGTCTTTGGTGAAGGAATGGCCGTTTTGACAGGGGATGCTTTGTTGACGGAGGTCTTCACGATGATTGCCCAGACGCCGCCAACCAAGCGGTTTAGCGTGAGAGACTACGTCGAGGAAATTGCCATCACTGGAGGCAGTAAAAAACTCATTGGGGGTCAAGTATTGGATCTAGAAGGTGAGGGGAAAAAACTGACAAAAAAGGATCTTGTTCGTATTCATGAGGCAAAAACTGCTGCGCTCCTCACGGCTGCTGTGCGCCTCGGCGCAATGACCGCGAACGCCACTCCGCGGAAGTTGGAAGCGCTCACGTCTTTTGGCTATAACCTCGGTCTCGCATTCCAGGTGATTGATGATATCCTAGATGTTACCCAGACTACTGAGATGTTAGGTAAAACGGCTGGGAAGGACGAGGCCGTTGATAAATCAACTTATCCCGCTATTCTCGGGCTTGATGCATCCCGTAAGGAAGCCGCCCGCCTCACGCGCAAGGCACTGAAGTCTCTTGAAGTATTTGGGAATAAGGCCAACCGCCTTGAGCAAATTTCTCGCTACCTATTAGAACGCGAGTATTGATACTCTGCGGTCTTGTGAACTTAAACCTTTGGGGCTGATCATCTACACAAAGGCTTGCAAAGCTCTATCAGCGAGGGATCCACAGTGTGTGCCGTGTCCGTGACTTTATGAATGGGGAGCGTGCCGAAGTTACCTGAACGGTAAACCATGATGTTGCATGTCTCACCACGATGTAGCGACTCCACAGCGGCAACCGCAAATTTAAATGCCATTAGGCGATCTCTCACGGTGGGCGATCCACCACGCTGGATGTGTCCGAGAATCGTCAAGCGAGCGTCCATTTTTAAATTATCACCCACCCAGCGTGTGATGTAGTCGCTCATCCCTGTGCCCTCTGCAACGATAGCGATAAGAAAGTTTCTTCCTTCCTCTAGTTGGATTCGGAGTCGTTCACCAATTTTATCTAGATCGTAATCCAGCTCAGGAACGATACATATTTCGGCACCACAAGTCACGGCTGATGCCATCGCCAGATAGCCGCAATCGCGTCCCATCGTTTCTACAACGAATGCCCTGCTGAATGAGTTCGCTGTATCGCGGATGCTGTCTACCGAGCTGCGGATCATATTCAGAGCGGTATCGACTCCCAAGCAATAATCGGTTCCGGGGATGTCGTTATCGATTGTAGCTGGAATGCCTGCGAATGGGACTTTGAAGTCAGAGTAAAACTGATTGAGAGCACGAAATGATCCATCACCGCCAATCACAACTAGTTTGTTTATGCCATGGCTTTGGAGGTTTTCATATGCCTGCTTGCGCGACTCATACTGAAAGAAGCGCTCTGAGCGAGTCGAGCGCAGCACGGTGCCCCCGCGGTTGATAATACCTGAGGTTGACCTGTTTCCTGCCTTTTCGATGTTGTTATCGATTAGTCCGCGCAGCCCGTCATAAATCAAATATGGCTCGTACCCAAGCGAGCGAGAGTGCTCGACTGTGCACTTGACTGCGGGGTTCATGCCGGCGGCGTCACCACCAGAGGTCATCACTGCTATACCTTCCATGGAAAAATAAATTGTTTTGTGAGGGTTAAGCGCCCTACCACCAGAATTGCCAAAGTGGAAGACGCGGACAGTCCTTAGTGTGGTTTTGGAATCAATGCAAGCAACACTAATACCATCATTGTTTGTAAAGAGAGATTGACATGAAAGCTACCACACACTAAATCCACCTCGCCTCGGGATTTTCAATGATTCCCGTAGACGCACTATTAAAGAGGCGGGATGGCCAAGTGGTAAGGCATCGGTTTGCAAAACCGACATTCGCGGGTTCGATTCCCGCTCCCGCCTCCATTTTCTTAACTACTTGAACGTTAAGTGTATGTGCCGATTTAGTTCGATTGAACTCGGCCAACTGCAAGCGAAACTGCAAGCTGTTCTCTATGTGTCAGTGATGTCTAGCCCTAATCCGAGGGTTCTTGTGACATGGTTGGTTCTAAACAAATAACCAAAACTACATATGAAAACGAAAAAGAAGAACATGACTGCTGCTGGAAAATCACTACTACTTATCAAGGATGCTGTGAGTGTGGCTATTGAGATCGAGGCTGAAAAATCGGAGGCCATGGCGGGTGCAATTTGGGATGCTATTGGGCGTCTTGAACGTGTCGAATGGGGCGCAACCGGTGGCGACCGGGCGATTGACTCAATAAAAAATAACCTGATAGATGCGGTGGGGCGTTACATGCTAGGTTACAAGGAGGAGTGTTGATCTTTTAATTGATTGTAAATAAATGGGTTGGATGGGGTTTCGTGTCCTCTTCCAACCCCTAATAGGGCTGTTTTTTTGTGGCTTGGGCACATGCTTGTAAAGGTGTTAAAATTCATGCGTCCGTGTCATTGGTGACATTCTTAGATTATGGCCAGCATCTACAAAAAGAAGGGAACAAAGAATTTGTATTGCTGTTATTGCGATGCTGACGGCAGGCGGGTGCATCGTAGTACTGGTAAGGCGAAGCGTGGGGATGCTTTGCGTGAGGCTATGAAGTGGGAGGATGATGAAAGGAAAATCATGACTGCAGAGGATGAGGATGCCAGGGTGATCTATGCCTTGGTTGCAGAAGCTGGTGATTTGGCTGCGAAGGGAGGGCTTACTCTGGATAAGGCGCGGGATCTGGTGGGACGAATGATGGTGGTCAAGGGGCTTGACGCGCCAGAGTATTACACTGTGCGAGGGTGGATGGCTGAATGGATCGAGCAAAAGGAGGGCTCGGCATCAGAAAGCAGTATGAAGACTTACCGCCATGCTGTGACAAAATTTGTTGGCTCCTTGAAGGATGCTGCTGATCGAGGGCTTGAGCACCTGACGGATAAGGATATTCGAACGTTTAGAGATGGTGAGAAGAAGCTCGGTAAATCTGTGACTACTTGTAATCAGTTTGTGAAGGTTGTCCGTATGGCTTTGAGGGTGGCGCGGATTCGGGGGGTGATACGGCGTAATCCTGCGGAAGGTTTGCCGCCCTTGGTGAATACTGAGAGAGCGCGTCGTTTGCCGTTTACTCTGCCAGAGGTGAAGCTAATGCTAAAGGCTGCAAACTGGGAGTGGCGTGGTGCTGTCTTGCTCGGGTTGTATGGAGGGCTTAGGGTGAAGGATGCTACTGACTTGCGGTGGAGGGATGTGGATATGAAGGGTGGGGTGATTAGCTATGTCCCCCGCAAGACCAGAAGGACGGGTAAGGTGGTGGTGTTGCCGATGCATTCGGCGTTGAAGAAGTGGATGCAGTCACAGCGTAAAAGATTGAATGATGTGGTGTTTGTTTTGCCTTCTCTAGCAGAAAGGCCGACGGGTGGCAGGGCTGGACTGAGTCGGGAATTTATCGGGGTGATGGAAACTGCTGAGGTGTCGCGGAGTGGTGAGCAGCAGGCTGAGGGGGAAACAGGAGCCAAGGTGCCGGTGAGGAGTTTCCATAGCTTACGACACACAGCTGCCTCCCTTATGGCTAAGGGTGGGGTGGTGCGTGAGTTGCGAATGGAAGTCGTCGGGCACTCTAGTGAAGAAGTGCATGCTGGCTATACGCATCATGAGGTAGAGACGTTGAGGGGTGCTGTTAATTCAATACCGGATGTTTGATGTTGAGTGAGGTGGGAAAAAGTTGGCACTTGGGCAGTCTGTCCGAGGAGGCGCGGGATGCTTGGGTAAGCGCGGTTTTTGATCGAGAGTCGCGGCAACGTGTAGCTGTGGCGATTGTGCGTTGGTTTCTGATTGGGCAGGGGAAGCGAGCTGTTGACGAGATCGAGTGGTGCGGATTTGGAGATGAGTGGGTGGCAGGGAAGTTTTTTGGTGCTAATACGATGTATTTAGAAGGCTTGTGTGATGAGCATGAGCATGAGGATGGGGGGAGGGGGAGCATGGAGTTTGTGAGTATGGTGCATAGGCTTGAGGAGCGTTGGGAGAATAGATGGAGGGAGTTTTTTTGCGGGTATGGCTTGGCTGCTGGGGTTGCGGTGCAGTGGATGGTAGCATTGTGGAATAGGGTGGACGTCGTAAGTAATAAAGTGGGGTTCTATGCGGTAGATCCTTTGCAGGCACTTGCCTCTTTTGGGAGGATGGATGTTTTGGAGGACGCGCTGGAGGTGTTATGTGCAGAATCAAAGCGTTTGGGGTATGACCTGAGTTGGGGTGGGTTGCGTGGTACGTATGAATGGGATAGGAGTGGGCCACAGCTCGTGGTGTTGGATTCAAAATCCTGGGCTAGGGTGAACAGTATTTTTGTTGATGCGGGTATCCCGCATGATTGACCGTCAATACAAAAATCAGGGTAGTTGAGGTCTGGAAATACCTTGGCGCAGTCGTAGCCCCGCCATTAGTTGGTGGTATGGTCGGGGTATGGATGAAAGCGACGCAATTGACGCAGTAAAAGATAACACCGTCGTGGTTGACGGGTGGCCGGGGTTCGAGGTTAAAGCAGTGGAATTCGATGTTGAATTCGTGCGTTGTGATGAGGTGTGTCGTATTTATGCCGTGTCGAGGGCGACTTTGTATGAAAAAATGCGCGACGGGCAAATAAGTTTCGTGTCGTTGCGTAAGCCTGGAGCTGTGAACGGAATTAGACTTCTCCGAGCTGCTTCCGTTCGTGAATACTTTGAAGGCGCGGCCAAGAAGGAAGGGGGTGGCATACAGGGTGAAGGTGTTGGTGGCGATTATGAAGGCACAAAGCTTTATCTTGATCTTGAGTTCATGCGATGCGGTCAGGTAGCCAAGATCTACGGGGTGGCGAAGTCGACGATCTACGATCTTATGCGGCGAGGGAAGGTAGGCTACGTAACCATTCGGAAGCGTGGATCTTCGCGGGGCTTTAGGCTGCTCAAGGTGGCATCCGTGAGAGCTTACTTTGATGGCCTAGTCAGTGATGCGGACGTGGAGCCTAACGAGTAAAGCGAGATGGATTTGTTACGTGATGCAGTTGAAAAGTTAGGCGGGGCACGAGGTGTGTGTTCTCGCCTTGGGGTGCCATATTCCCGTGATTTCAAGTGTCCTTGGAGAGGTGACCGTGCCGCCAAGATGAGGTGGAATGATGCCAAGGGGGGGAAGGAAAGATATTATTGTTTCAAGGAGGCGGCTGGTGGTGACGAAGTTGATTTTGTTGCTCGGGTCTTGGGGGTGTCTAACCGTGAGGCTTGTAAAATCGTGATCGAATAGGCGGGGTTGGATAAGTCTAGTGAAGGTTTCGGCAAATCAAAAAAAAAATGATAGCTCGTCCTCGTCCTAAGCCTGAGCCACCAAAAAAGAGGGTGAAGCCTGTTTGTCCATCCTTGAGGCGGGCTGAGCCTGGTGAAGTTGATGTTATTGCAGAGCAACGGGGGTTGCCGTGGCAGGTTGTAGAAGCGTTGACTGAGCGAGAGATTGTTAAGGTTGGTAGAAAGTGGGGAGGGCAGTGTTGGTTTTACTGCGACTCTACAGGGTGGAATATTCGCGCTAGGAGGTTGAGCGGAGCAGCGTTTTCTCATGCAAAGGCAATGACGTTGCGCGGGGCGTGGGCAGCATGGCCGATTGGGTTGGATCGAGTGTCGGGGGTTCGATCTGTCCTGTTGGTTGAAGGTGAGGGTGATGGAGCATCTGCGTGGGCTGCGATCTGGGCGGCTGATGCTTGGACTGAGTGGTGTGTTTGTGTGATGGCTGGATCAGCGATGTCGATACCGGTTGAGTGCCTATCGTTATTCGCGGGTAAATTTGTTAGGATTCTGCCTCATGTGGGAGATGGGACGAGGGCAGGTGAGCTAGGGGCTGTTCGTTGGGCGGAGCAGTTGGAGTCGATAGGGGCGCAGGTGGATATTTATATGGTGCCGTCGGGTGATCTTGGTGATCTGGTTGAGGGTAAGAGTGGTGATGAGATACGTGAGCTTGGATTAACTAACAGGTAATGAATTTGCAGACGATGAATACGGAAGAATATAAGAATGTATTGGTAGGTGATGGGTTGGCTGATGAGGTCAATGAGGTGACTGCTAGGGCTGATGCGGAAGTAGTGCGGGAAATAGAGAGTGAGGTTGGGCCTTTTGCTGACCTGTCCGTTATGGGTGACGGGTCAAACAGATTGATGGGGCTTAATGATATTGCCCTGGCGCGGTATTATTATTATTGCGAGCGGGGTGGGTTAGTGCTCAATAAGGGTGAGGCTGATTACTTTCGATTTAATGGAAGGTTTTGGGAGCCTCTTAGTCGTGTTAAGATATGGGAGATTCTTCGTGTCTTTTTTCAGGGAGTTGGCAAAGGTAGGGGGTGGGTAGCTGTGCACCGTAGGTTGACATTGGCTTGGCTGAGGGGGGCGGAGACTTATCTGTCTGCCGTAGCGGAACGGGGGGGGTTTTTTGAGAGGTCTCCGCGGAGCGAAAGGTTTCCAGTTGTTTTTAGGAATGGGACTGTGGTTGTGTCTGAGGATGGTGTGGTTTGGGAGCCTGCTGTCTTTAGGCGGGCGGATCGCGTTCGTAATTTGATAGACGTTGATTTTGAGGAGGGGGTGGAATGTCCAGAATTCATCAAGGGGATTCGCGGTATGTTCGACGAGAAGAGTTGTGATGCAGATGTCGAGGTGTATTTGCTGGCTCTTGGTCAATGTCTGATAGGTTTTAATCTTCGTTCACTTGTTTTGATCCTTGAGGGGGAAGCCAATAGCGGGAAGTCGAGTTTGCTTAAAATTGTGCAGTTGCTTCTTGGTAAGGCAAATGTGGCTAATCTCCGGACTAAGTATTTGGGGGATAGATTTGAGCTGATTGATTGTATAGCAAAGCTTGCCTTGATGGTAGCTGATGCTTCTGAGGGGACTCTCCACTATGATGGAGCTGATGTAGTTAAAGCTCTAGTTGGAGGGGATGTCCTGACTGCGGAAGCTAAGCAGGGGAACGATAGGGTTAATTTGGTCGGTTACTATCCTGTCCTGATATCGACAAATTGCGATCTCCGTGTGCGCGATCAGGGTGATGCGGATGCTTGGCGAAGGAGGCTTGTGAGGATTCCGTGTTGTATACCTGCTGGACGAAAGGAGGAGAGGTTTTGGGCGGAGAAGATTATAGAGAAAGAGGGGGCTGGTATTGTGTATCAGTCCTTACAGAGGGTTGCTAAATTTCTTGTTGATCCAAGGGCTTTTGATCTGTCGCCTGTGCAGGCGGATAGGGTGGAGGCTTTGCTTAATCTGTCGTCGCCGTTGATTTCGTTTATAGCTGAGAATATTGGTGTTGCTGAGGGTGGGCAAGTTCTGCGGAGCGAGTTCAAAGAGCGGTATGGTTCGTATTTGCGTGATCATGGGCACACCCTGCCGGCTCATTGGGTGGCAGCTGTGGCTAAGTATCTGACGAAAAATTTTGGTGTGAAGGAATCCGGTTCGGTCGGTGCGGAGCGGAAGGCGAAGGGTTGGAGGGGCATTGCATGGATCGATTAGCTAACAAGTTTGACATGGTTTCTTTCCTCTCCCAGCTCCCCCTCCTATCTTCCAGCCCAATCAGCCCCGAGGCTGATAAAGTGCCTTGTTGTGCGTCCATCGGTTATGTTTCGTCTTCAAATGCTTGCAGAGTGCAAGCGTTGGTCTGTCTGTCATTATTTTGCACCGGTATACTCTGGGGCGGGGGGTGGAGGAAGGTCGGCCATTTTCTTGATCGCGGGTCACTTTGCGGGTCACATTGGAGTCCGGTTGGGGTGTCTCGGGGTTCGGTTTTGTTGTGTTTGGGTTGTCTCGCTGTCCAGGTGGTGCGTGTTGGGTGGTGGTCGTGGTATGGAGGTGACACGGTGGAGACCCCCGAAGGAGGAAAGCAGACCCGTAAAGTGACCCGTCAGTTTGTTAATTCTCCAAGGGTTCAGTGGTGTCGGTCCTCTTTGGGTCTCTTTTTTCCTCTATTAGGGAAGAATAAAAAAGAAGGAGAGATAGTGATGGCGGGGAATGGGGGCGGAAACGATACCCAAACATACCCCTGTCGGTTGTTGGGCTGTCTGGGGGCTCCTTGGGCTGCTCAGGGGCTAGAGGGGGGGCGGGGACAGTGTCACGCCCCGTTGGACTTATAAAGATTTTGCTGGGCTGCAATCGGTGGCTTGGCGACTAACAAAAAACAAAATAAAATTGATATGACTATGTTTAAAAAGAAAGAGAGTGATGTTGAGGCTGATGCCCTAGCTGAGTGCATTGATGGCTTGGCTCATGAAGTTAGTATGACACTGACTGGTAGCGATTATGTTCGATGGGAGCGATACGGCCTATGTTATCGGTTGCTCTTGTCTGGTGGGATGGATGTTGATTACCCTTACGCTGAGGCCTGTCGCGAGGCTGCCTGTGTTGCTGCTAAGTTGCAAGGTATGGGGTTGCTGGATTTGTTTAGGCATGGCCAGGTGTTGATGGCTGGTGCTTTCCGTATGGGGGTGATCCACGATGATGGCTAGGGCTGGTGCCTACATGTGTTTAACAGTGATGTTGACCATGATTCACCTATGGGTTTCTCGCTTACAGACGAAAAACTGGTAAGGTCTGAGTCTGATGCGTGTGATGTGGTAAGCAATTTGCCGCAATGTGTGGATGAATGGACCGGATCGAGACGAATGGGTGATGCTCTATTTTTCATGAGTGGCGACAAATGCTCGGTCCAGGATGTTGCTAGGGTAGGTGGCGGTTACGGTGTAGCTCTTCCAAGTTGTTGGTATTCTACATTGCTGGATCCTGTTGCAGCTGCCGAACAGCAGAGGGATGTTACGGACATAGAAAGTATGTCAGATGTGGAGCGTGAACTGGCTGAGGTTGGTTACTATTGGCACGTTCGACGTGAGGTTCGGAGGAAACGGAGGGATGGCCTTCACGGTTACCCCGTCATGATCCATAGCGATGGTGCACTGCATATTTACGAGGCTTCGGGGGGCGATGTTATTTGTGAAAAATTTGGTCTCGGCAAGAAGAAGGGTATTAGAGAGTTGGCGTCACGGTTTGCAGCTTTGCCGGGTGGCGGGTCTCTGGGGCGTGTTCATGTTGTTTCAATGTATTAAGCATGAGGAATGCTTGTTGAACGGAGGAATGAATGGCTAGAGTTATGAATGTAAAAGACGGTATGGTTTCCCTGGCTGGAGTAAAAATTCCAGCTAGGGTTAATCTAACGTTGCATTCCATACCTGCACCTAAGCCACTATTCTCGACTTACAAGGCTTAGTGCCTGTCGAGCCCCCCGTAAGCAACGCAGCAACTCCTCAATCAAGGGCTCCTTACGTTGAGCTGACTTAAAACGATGTGAAATCGCCTCAAAATCACCCAGTTTTTGTATAACGTATGGGTCTCCAGTATCTAGAGCTGAGTAACAGAGGTTCACGATATCCTCAAAATTTCGATAATCACATACCGGTTGGGATGACATAAAGTCGTCGATCCTGATAATAATACTCTTCACTCTTTCACTCTGATTATCCATTCACTTGCCTCCTGATAACTTCTTCTTAATCGCTTTAACAGCCTTCTTGCCAACCCCCTCCACTGCAGCATCAATTACCTTAGGTAGATGTTTGGCGACGGCCTTTTTAACCGCATCCGTAACGTGTTTCGGAATCTTCATTATTATTTTCTAGTATAGATTAACCGACCGACCAAACCGAATGGAAAGTCGCTGAGCATTGTGAAATGGTGATTTTGCCATCGACTTGGAGCCGGTTAGCAGACGGACTCGTATACTTGTTAGGTTCATTATTTGTAGTTTAGGTTGCCTCTGCCAGGCTTATCGTAGCCCTTCGTAAATAGCGTCGATTCATCTTCTAGATTAAATAGAAATTCACCGTCTTCCTGCGGCATCAACTCCGCGAATCGTTCATGAAAAGCTGCTAATTCTTCATGGAACAGCTCAAGCATATGTTCACAATGTTCGCGTGCAACTTCATATGCACTTACTGGTGCTGACGGGCTAAGCGTCGAGAACGTCTCGCGGTCTCCATCCTTGAGGTAAACTACATCATTCAACGGCCGACCGGCAACATCATCATGCCCAGCATCAGTATGCGCCATCGCACAGTCTCGAAAATGCTCAAGCCACTTGTGGACCCCTTTTCTATCGGGGGGGACAATATCCACATTCAGCTTCCCCACTCCGCCGTTACGCTTAAACGGTCGCGAATAGAATGCGTGAACGGCTAACGAGAGAGATTCAAATGCAACGTGTTGATTGGTATCGCAGATCTCCTGTAGAATACGACAAGCTTTGATTGCTTTCTCCATTGAGGTTATTCCGTAACAGATGAGCCACCATTTATTTCGTTCTTCTTTTGTGGGTTTCATTATTTTATGAGACTAACAGCTTAATGGATAGGCGCGGCATTTTAGGGGAGGGGTATCCGTCTGTCTATCTTAGAACCTACAGATAACGTATTCTATTCGTTAGAATAAGCTCGTTTTGAGAGTGAGTAGGCGGATTCTTCAATAAAGGAATAAGAGAGCTGTTCATCATTAGCGTCCGAGGTTCAGGTGTCTTTTGATCAGCGAGTATTTTAGGCGCTTGATCGGGCTTGCCTAGGCGGTCTCGATACTGATATTCAGGGCCTTTTGTATGCGCTGTACGGTTGACGCTCCTTTGCCTGTGAGTTTGGCGGTATCCCTTACTGAGTGCCCGGCCTTCAACCGCTTCACAATGTCCCTGTGTTTGGATAGGAGGGCGGCGGGTGCCAGAGTGGTTCCCTTGGGTCTGCCCAGTGTCTTGCCTTGTCTGCGTGCTTCCTCAAGGCCGGAGTGGATGCGGGCCTTGAGCGTTTCAAGTTCATTGCGTGCCATCTCGGCGAGCAAAGCAAACATGATTGATGCGGCAGGGTTGCGCTTGCCGGACGGCAGCAGAGTCTCGATGCCCTGAGCGTGCCAGTATAGCGAGATGCCAGCTTGCTCCAGGCGTTCGATGAACCGATGGGCGGTAGAGTTCCTACGAGCTAGTCGAGAGACTTCGTGCACCATCACCTTGTCGATAGCCCCATCGGAAGCCAACTCTTCAGCCCGCTTGAGGCCGTGGCGCGAGGCTTCCGAAGCGTCGCCTTTGATTCCGTCCTCGGTTATGATTTCGACCACATCCCATTTTTTGCTTAAAGCGACTTCTTGAAGTTCATTGATCTGTCGTTGGGTATCCTGCCTGTTGGTTGATACACGAACTAGGATCGCAGCACGGACGACTTTAGAGGGCTTCTTCATGTGCAAAACTATAGCGGGTGTATTCAAATAAACAAGTGATTTTGTGAATACGCTTATGATGGGTTTTGATGAATGAGATTATAGGCTTTAAATGTGATTTAACGGCAGGGGGATTATTTGAATACACCTGACACCGGATTTATAGGGCGGGGGGGGGATGGGTTTTGGTATTCTGATATGCCATTGCCAAAAAAGGGGGGCAGGTGCTGGAACTAAGGTCAAACATGTTGGTTTGCCTTTATATTTGTGACAGTAAGAATTCTAGTGTCTACCAATCGTAGTCATCTTTTCCCTCCTTGTGTCGTTTTGCAATGCACTTGTTGCAAACGCAGGTACCGCGATTTGGGGCTGCCGAACTCCACTCCGAAGTGACGATTCCGCAGTCTTCGCATTTGTATGCTTTTGACAATGAAGCCAAGCCTTTGCTGACTGTATTCTCTTGCCATGATTCTGATGATACATCAACAGTGGGCTGGATCTCAGAGTCAGGGCCTTCTTCATCGTCTTCCCACGGGTAGATTGCGCCATCTGTTTCATCAGAAAACTCTGGTCCATGGGTGAGGGGGGTAGGCGCAGCTCCCTCCAGTTTGGGAGATTTTCGATTTGAATCATCTTCAGCCGTGAAGATTTCGCCATGATCATCGACGTTCAGCTCCGAAACAGGCACACTCTGCTGAGAGTCTGAGTAATACAGTCTACACTTTCCATAAGGTCTTAAACCCCGGTAGATATGAAAATTGGCATTCTTGGTATCGATGAAATAGAGGTGCCCAAGGTTAGGAGATTCATAGGGGTCATAGCGTCTAGAATGCTGGGTGTTGCCTCTCTGCTGTTTAGTGAGCTTGAGTAGATGACGATCTGGTTGATATTTGCTTTCTGTGTAGATGATCTGGGTAGGGATATCTCGTGACTTTGCGGTAGCGAGTAGTTCAGCCAGGTTCCGGCGATCCTTGCTCAGGAAATAGAAGGCTCGCTGATAATTGCCCTTGCTGCCCAGTAGTATATCCACGGCATGAGCCTCTCCTTCAAAAAGTACATCCACTGCTACCGTCATTTCGCCCTGAGCCTCCAGTAGCTCGTAAAGCAGTGCTTGGGCTTCCAGCTCCTCTGCCGCTTTCTTAGAATTGAGCGGGCATTTCGCTGCCCTACGATGGGCAAAGTGAGGTCTGTTGGTATTGCCACATTTGAACCATAACTTCTCCTTACATGATGGACATCTAAGACGGCCTTGTTTTGCCATCTCACGCATCAAATCCTCTTGCCCAGTCCAATGCTGGGAGATGCTTACCACGAAGGTATTCGATATTGTATCCAGACTTTTAAACAACGGTCAATCGTTCAGGGTTATGACGAGGCAAGCGAGCCGGGGACTGAAGGTGTTGACGTATTGATTCACCGTCCCTGGGCTTGGCCAAGACTGGTTGGCAGAGTTGGAATTTCTTCTCGGGGTTCATTTCTTATTCTTCAAAGTAATCTGTATCGATGCGTTTGATTTCGATGACTCTCTCTGTTGAGACTCCGACATTGTGCTCGATCATGAGGTTGGCGAGTCGGTCTCCATCGATAAGGATGATTTTCTGTGGGACAGTCTGAGCAAACTCTCTGGCATTGGTATTGTAACCACTGGTTGTGATGAAGATCCCTTTGTGGGCTTGGTTTCCAGCAAGTGCGCCTACGAAGTTCTGCACATCGACGCGGCCAACTTTGTTTTGGTAGCGCTTGGCCTGTACATAAATTACATCGAGACCAAGGCGGTCTTCGTTGATGATGCCGTCGATGCCACCGTCATTGGATTTTTTGGTAACTTTTGCAGCCTCTTCTCTCGATCCGCCATAGCCCATGGCAACTAGCACATCGATCACGATTTGCTCGAAGTGATAGGGATCAGAATTTAGTAAATGTTCCAATAAGGTTGAGCGTAAGTTCTCATCAAGCTCACTGACGGCACTTTCAATCAGATCGTCTGGAGTGCTGGTTTCAAGGTTAGAAGGAGTCGGGTCTTCAGTTTTGGCTTCCTGCTTCTTGCGGCTGGCCTCTTTCCAGGCTTTCTCATAGCCTTCGACTTTCCGCAGATCATGAAACGTAATTGGCCCTTGATGTTGTTTTATGTATTCTAAGCCTTTGTCAGTGATCTGATAAGTGAATTTTTCAGTCGGGTGCTTGGTGATGAATTTTGCTTTGACCAGTGAGCTCATTGCCCAGCCTGCACGGTTTTGGATATGAGTTTGTCCACTTTTGACTTTCGAATTACGAATTTCATCTGAAAAATTGTATTTCTCGGCAATCTGAGGAACTGCTGTTCTGCGCATGATGGGGCCCTTGCTGGCAAGTTCCAGTAGAGGGCTGAGGAATTCATCCCAGGTGGGTAGTTGGTCAGGATTGTTTTGCATGGCTTAGGGGATTATGTGGTAAGTTTGTTGGTTGCTAGATTATTGCTTCCTCTACAACGTGAAATGCTGCGAGGGCGGCTTCTAACGATTCGATGATCTCCGCGGAAAGTTTTACTTGAGGCTGGTGGTGAAAAATTTCTTAGTGTTCTTAGTGTTCTTAGTGTGGGCTAATCAATTTGTATGGCGCGTCGTCGTCTCTTAGACCGCCTTTTTTTATTGGAGGGCTTCTCATCGAGATCGATATATTTGGCAGCATCTCCGCCTCGTCGGAGTTTTTGTCGCGAGTAATGAAGTCCTGTCACAATATTGATAGGGAAGACCTGTTCTAGAGCTTGTATCATTTTGAAATGGAGTGCTCGGGTATCTCCCCCAATGAAGAGGCAAGGAGCAAGGTGCTTACCGTTTTTATGGATATACTCAGTGGGGTTTTTGGGATCATACCATTTATGAGCGACTTGAAACATTCCTACGAATGAAACTAAAAGTTCAGGAAAAGGGCTGAGGGATTTACATTCATGAGCACTTATTACGCTCTCGCTCGAAACAGAATAAAATGGACGTTTACCATTGGCGAAATTTTCGTCGATTTCAGAACTTATGTTCTGATTAGCTTTTAACACAACCATATCAGGGCAAAATGCAATATCTTCATGCCAATGAGACTTTACTCTAACCTGCTGGCGGATTTCGTATTCGCTTTTATCGATTGTCACCTTAATCCATGAAAAATTATCAGGATTTCCACTAGGAGTTGTTAAATAGCGGAATGCCCCATTATCAAGTAGATTTTGAGGTTCAATTTTTCCAACCGATTCATAGTTCCGGAGCAGCATATGAAGGCAGCCAATCTCAAACGCTGCCGATCGCTCACGTTTATTTACAGCATATACAATACGATACTTTGAACAAAATTTTTCCACCTCTTGCTCAATTGAGGTAAGCCATGCAGTATCATTCTGTATCGAAGTCGGCATCCGTAATATTGGGCTGTTGGTTAATTATGTAAATGAGGTCACTGGTTCGTTGAGCTTCTAGGAATTTACGAGGTATTTGAGCAGCACTACAAATTTTGAGAAACTGAAGCCCCATCCTGTCAACTTTAGCATTACGCTTTTTGTCGAATACAATGGTCTTGCCGTAATGGATTGGAATTTCAGAACCAATCTGAGTAGGGTTAATGGCGGAACTCCACAGGGGAACTATAATTCGTTGATAGAAGCTATTTAGACAAAAAAGGATCTGTAGTTTTTCTGGACTCCAGCCAAATCGTTTCGCTAGAGAGATCTCATTTTTCTTGTTTTCAATGAGATGCTTCAGTTCAGATTCCATGGCCTCAACTCTACGAGTAACGGAGAGGCGTTCGTCTCGCTCTAGACCCTTCATTAAACTATTCAGGATTGGGTGCATGGGGTTAATTAGTTAAAAGACTCATGACCTCACTGCATAGCGTGGCTAGTTGAGGCGTAGTATCCGCACGTTCCTGGTAATGCAGCATCGCAAATCCTGGTTTTAGTGCATTTCTGCCCCCCTCTGGCTGAGGCCAGCCAAGGTAGGTTTCTAAATCTGGAGCTAAAACATGAGTTCCGAGGCAATTTTCAGAAGCATTGGAAGCCGTTTCGATAAGTTCATTCAGCCTAGTCTGTGCGTCAGTGTTATCTTGATCATAGATTACTGCGTATGGCAGCCCCAAGCCATCAAGTAATCGCATAAAACGAAGCGTATTATATTTTCCTTCTGTATGAAGAATTGAACAGGATGTGTTAGGTAGCGATATTCTACCATCATCGATCATTCGGTTAAAAAGAGCAACTTCGGTAGATCCTTCAACAAGGAGGATCTTATCACTGAAGTAGAGATTACTTCTGTCGGTGTCTATCCACATGAAACAGCGTAGCCTTTCAAGTTCAGCACGTTGATTTTCGTCCAATACTTGGGTGTGTCCTAATATGTTCTCCAACGATAGTCTGGCATCTAAAATGGTAGTGAGGACATCTTCTGTGAGTTGAAAAATATTTGTAATATCACCTGTTTTTCGTAGCCTTACTAAAGATGTTAGTTGTTCAGCATTTTTCGTTACAAAATGAGGGCTATGAGTCGACGCGATTACCTGCCATTCTGATTCATTTGTGATATCGCGCAGTTGACGGGAGAGAACATTCTGTTGAGGTGGATGAAGGTAAGCTTCTGGCTCTTCGAATAATAAAAGCGTAAAACGTGGAGAGAACTGTTGCCGTGTTGTAGCTTGAGGAGCAGCTTGAAAGCTCGCTCGTGTGCGGATGAGGGAAGCAATGAAATGTCGTTGAAATCCTGAGCCGTATTGATCGATGCCTTGCTCTGAAGGATTGCCGTCATGGTCGAGCAAATCCCAATCAATGAGGTTCTTTGTGATGTCGGTTGATGCAGGAGGGGCGAAGTTGAGTTGAAAGCCAGAGTCCCAATCGGATAGTTCTTGAGACATCAAACTTTCAAACTGGGTGAGTGATCTGCCATCTTCTGTCTCCGAAGTGCGAATGCTTTGAGCAAAGGTTTCGAACTGAGTGCGGAAGCTTGCATAGGCTGGACTGTCTGCGACTACCGCGCTTAGTAGTTCGTCAATAGTATCCCGGAGAGCCGATGGGCCTGATAGTTTCGTGTGCTCTTCGACTCTGCTCACAGCAGGGATGTAAATTACCGTGCCAAAGCGACCTTTTTGCACATTTGCAGCCCCAAAAATAGGATTCGTTGAGAGTTCTCCGTCCGTCGACTCGCCGTAAATTTTTCCGTTATCCCGACCATCGGGTGCGCCATGAAACCACTTTTTTAATATCAGCTTATTATCAGGGATTTGATATTGCTCGGGCAATGAATTGTGTTCGTCATCACTTAAAAGGAATGTGAGTTCGATAGACGAATCGAAAGTTGTTGGATCTAACCCTTTAGGTAGATCACGAGGTGGCTTGAACTTGTATTTTTCATGCTCATAAAAAGCTCGCAGTGCATCTATTACAGTTGATTTCCCCGCGTTATTAGCCCCGACAAGCAAGGTGAAATCTTCGGGGGTAAAGCGGCCTTCATGAATTGAACGGAAGTGTTGAATGGAAATGGCTGAAATTTGCATATTATATAAATAATAAGTTTCGAGTTTATATCTGTCCGAGGGCTTGGAGGGTGGCTAGGATTTGTTCGATCTGGGCTCGGCGTTTTTTGTTGGCTCGGCCAAAGGTAAGGTCGAGGGCTTCGGGGTCGGGGCCGATGGTGGAGATCAGCGAATGGATCGAGGTCACTTGCTCGGGCATGGTTTTGGGCCACTTTGCTTTTACTTTTTGAGCCTGTTTGGTGGCGGTCTTTTTTGCCGTTGGTGTTAGTGTGGCTTCGGTCTGGGTTGTTTGGGTGCCTTCCGGATTTTGGAAATCGGGGCGGAGGTAACGGATTTTGCCTTGGGCTTCCTCGGCTGCGCGTTCGTGGTTGAGATCTACAAGGCGTTGCAGCAGGACTTGCTCGTATTTCTCACGGAATTCTTGGGTGACTTCGTAAATGGAAGTGTTTGCATCAAGTTCGAGTTGGGTGACCATGTCCGTTTCGGGATCGTAGCAAGTCCCGCACATTGCGTCTTGTTGCCACTGCCAGAGGTCAGTCCAGCCGTAGGCTTGATACACAGCTTGATCAATATCGTCGTGGATTTGCTTGAGTAGGGTGACGAGACCCTTATCGTGAATGTCTTTATCTTTGTCGTTGAGCGGCTCTTCCTTGCGGAGTTTTTCGAGCACGTTATACATACCCGTTAGCGTGAGGTCAGGGTGCTCGGCTTGGCGTGCTTTGCGGTGGGCATCGAGACGTTCGCCGAGATCGCGTAGGCGGTATTTTAATTCTTCGTCTAGGAGGTTGGGGAATGGGAAGGGATCAAAACAACGGGTTTTTGCATACACGGGGGTTGGTCCTAGTTTGGATCCATTTGTGAGAGCCCAAGTGACATGGACGAATGATGATAGTATCGCTAGGGATGCATAATCAGACAAACCAATAACTACTAGTTTGTGTTCGGGTCGATCTATCCCCGACATTATTTTGAATATCCGATGTTTCGCCGTTTCAACGGTGACAATATATAGATCTAGATCTTTGGTGATCGTTCGATACTCGGTGTTGGCCCTTCGGAATAACCACCAGTTTGTCCGGAGTTTTAAGTCATTATTTGTCTGACGTATTGGATATACTGTATTCTTGAGATGCTGCCAAGCCAATGGTGAGGCTGAAGCGAGTTGTGACTCAGTCAAGCCGTGAGCATCTATTACGTAGTTTCCAGCCCACCCATCAGTTAAGTCATTACCATTCCATATTGGGAATGCTAGTTGTGCTTGAGCATTAATTCGATTTGCCAAATCCAAACTCACTTTAAAACCTTTTCCACCCAGAATGAAACCTAGTGACGATATGTTTTCGTTGGAAATCAATGGTTCCGCCAGAAGAGTGTTTACCCCTATTTTTAAATTAGGGAGAATCAGCCCCTTTGTCGGCGATGTTTCCACTGAAATTTCGCTATCATCGAGAATCTTTTCGTGAAAAACATTTCTAAGCACTCCTTCATTAGCTCCTTTTTGCGCCACTGTCATCGCAATCCTCACAGCAGCACCATCTGCGGAATCCACCCACGGGTGATCCGGGATGGCAAAGGTGATAGAGACAGTTTTTTTATCGTTGGCTAAAAACGGCTCCAAGCATCTTCGGTTAAAAGTCTGGTGAATCGAGTTCGTAGTAATGAATCCAAAGCGTTGCGCTTTACCATCACGCACGAGTTCGGCGGCGTGATGCCACCAATACATCACAAAGTCCCAGGAGTTAGGTTTATGTTTTTTCCAAGCTGCGCGCAGGGCTTCAACATAGCCGTCACCAAGTCCATCACGCATGCGTTTATTTCCCAAAAACGGAGGATTCCCCACAATATAATCTGCTTCAGGCCATGCGGTACGGCGTGGGTTGATGTAATCAAACAAAGCTTTCCTTGCGGTTTCATCCGGCACTTCCTTACCCGTGGCTGGATGAGGTTTCGTAGTCGTTCCATCCCAGATGGTGATGATTCGGCCAGTCTCAGAATCTTTACGTGGGATACGTTCATCATACTCAAGCACGGCGTCCTTGTTGATGATGGTTTGTTGTTTCGGCAATAGTGGCCGGTCATTGGTATCTGCTTTGCCTGTTGTTTTATGATGCCATTGAAAATATCCAATCCAGAGCACAAGCTGGGCGATGGCACAGGCACGTTCATTGATCTCAATCCCATGAAACTGGGTAGGGCGCACCTTGGTAGAATCCATTTCCAACATACGGTTGCCGCCAAGCTCTTCGAGTAGGTCGAGCACCTCAGCCTCTAACTCCTTGATGCGAGCGAGGGCAACGTAAAGGAAGTTTCCAGAGCCACAGGCAGGATCGAGAACATTGATATGGGTGAGATAGTAGTGAAATTTTTCAATTTCACCGCGTGCTTTTTTATCGTTGCCAACGTCATGGTACACTGCGGCGGCGGCTTTCACAGCCATCCATTGATCGCGGAGTGGCTGCATCAAGGTCGGCTCGATGAGGCGCTCAACGTAGGAACGTGGCGTATAGTGAGCACCAAGCTTGTGACGCTCACGGGGATCGAGAGCACGTTCAAGTAAGGTGCCAAAGATGGCTGGCTCGACCTCTGTCCAGTCCTGCCTGGCAGCATGAATGAGGAGCGTGATTTGATCGCTGTTCAGAGGCAGTGCTGACGGATTCTCAAAGAGCCCTCCATTGAAATGAAACACCTCCTGCATGAGCACGGCTGAGAATTTGGCTCCCGTCGCCATATCTTTCCAAAGCTGGGTGATCAGAACGGGGAAGCCTTCCGGGTTTTTCTTCACCTTAAGCAAGAGATCTTCAAAGGATTTCTCTGGTAGCAGCCCTACGTCTTCCGCAAAGAGGGTGAAAAGAAGGCGCTGAAGAAAGAGCGCGATGATTTGGGGGTCGTGTTTGTCTTTTTCCAATGACGTGGCGAGTCGGGCGAGGGCATCCGCCACTTCACGGGTCACCTTGGCGGCATTGGTGGATGGGTCCAGAGACATCGGCTCTGTCCAGACCTTGCGTAGGAGTTCACGTTTTTCAGGATCACGCAGATCTTCTAAGTAGATCCGGTGATTTTTAGGATCTGGGAAACGAAGATAAGTGCCGCCTGATCTGGTAAATTCAGAATAAAGCTCAATGACGTGGCCTACATCACAAATGATGAGAAAGGGAGGCCGTCCTTCATCGCTAGGGAGATCCCGAATGTAAGCGCGTGCCTGATGGTAGGCTTTTTCCAATGCCTTATCCCAAGCCTTGGTTCCTCGTTTGCCATGACCTGTCTTTTGAGTTGCTGGCGCGACATCGAGCAAGGGTGCCTGATCAGGATGGGTGGCTTCGGCGGATGCGCCTTGTTTTGTTTCCAGGACAAAGTGGCCTGATTTATAGAGATCCAGATAGACGGTGGTTTTTTTGCCGTCTTTGTCGGAGCGGGTTACCGCCCGATCGATCACATAGGAGTTCTCAGCATTGTCCGGCGTGGCTGGGTCGGGACGCTCGACGCCAATCAGATCGCAGAGTTCGGAAATAAACAGGGCGTAGTTCGAGCGTTCAGCAGCACCGGATTTTTCCCAGCGGGTGATGAATTGATTTACGGACTCTGCTTCGTCTTGGCCTTGATCGGACATTTAAGCAAGAATCTAGCAGGAGTAGCGGGCAGGGCTAGGCAGAACTTGAAAAAGTATGGTGAAGGGAGGGACTCCATTTTGAGAAAGTGTTTGTCATGCAGTGAACTGCAAGCAATACTGCAAGCGTCAGCCGTGTCACGGGTGTCATTTACGTATGAAGAACCATTGTAAAATCAATGATTCAAGTAGGTATAAGGACGATGGACAGAATCGCGGGTTCGATTCCCGCTCCCGCCTTCATCTCTTTTAATTTTCTCGATGGCTTTTTTGTTTGTTGGCCATTAGGTTGTTCACTCGTGAAACAGTTCGCCATCTACTTATCCCTAATTTTAGGTGCTGTAATCATTTGTGTTCTGGTTATTGACCGGGAAGAAGTTGTAACTGCGTCGGGTGTCGTGGAGTTGGCGGAGCCAGTTAAAAAAGAATCCATAGAAGATGGTGTAGTAGGAACAATAGTTTGGGATTCAGTGGTAGGGTTTGAGCAAAACGATTCTCGTGGTGCGGATGCAATCCCTCCAGCTAAGGTAACTGTAGATCGACCAGTTAGAGACCGAACTCCTGCTCCGGATACTCAGCCAAAAGAAGATTACTATAGCTCGGTGGTCGAACTAGATGGTGAGGCTCTCAAGGCAGGGTTGCATAGGCTTGTGCGAGGGCATCGCGCGCTTGCATACGGTGAGTTGTGGGATGCGCTAACTTATCTGGATACGGCAGGCGCGGGTAAAGTGATGTTAATTTACAGCCGAGTGTCGCGCCTTGCCTCCAACCATGGTGGCGATTATGGCGACTGGAATCGTGAGCACTTATGGCCGCGCGCGTATGGTATATCTAAGTCGAGTCCAGCAAATACAGATCTACATCACATTCGTGCATCAGATGTGAAGGTTAATGCTGATCGTGGTCATTTGTATTTTGATGAAACCGAGGGAGAATCCACAGCCGGCGTACGATATTCAGCTGATAAGGATTCTTGGGAGCCGCCGCGTGAGGTGAAAGGTGACATAGCTCGGGCTCTTTTTTACATGGCGATCCGCTATGAAGGAAACGAGCCGAATGAAGTTGATCTCGAACTCACGGATACACCTGACATCTCCAAACGACACCATGGTAAGTTGTCTGTGTTGTTAGATTGGCACCGGCTCGATCCGGTGAGCCCAGAGGAGATAACCCGCAACACGAAAATTTTTCGTAATTATCAGGGTAATAGAAACCCGTTTATCGACCATCCAGAGTTTGCGATACGTGTATTCTCTCGATAGTAACCGAAGCAATGTGCATGTCGTTATTAATCAAATGCTGGTAGTAGGCATCGGCACTTTAGTTATACGTTTCTGATGAGAAAAAAGGCCCCAACGAACGAACGTTGGGGCCTGAAGATATTAGTAATTAGTTGCTATGGATTACCAGAACACGGCGTAGAGCGCGATGGTAAGTAGAATCACAATGCCGCCTGCTACTTTAGCTCCCTTGGAGCCTTCGAGGCAAATCTCTTGATTTTCAGGTAATTCGACAGGTTTTGTCATAGGCTTGATGAGTGTAATCAGGATTCCGATGACGATGACGAGGATGAAACAAATTGCCATTCGGTCAAGGAATGCCATTTCGCTGGCATACCAAAGCCCTTGGCTGGCAATCCATGTTCCAAGCCCCCATTTTAAGGCGCCATAGGCCACCACATTGGTCAGGATTCCAACAACGCCAAACCATCTTGGTGTGCGTGGTGAGAAAAACCCGAAGATGAATACAGCAAGGATGCCTGGTGAGAGGAATCCTTGAAACTCCTGAATGTATTTGAAGATGCTTTTGAAGTCATCAAGCTTAGGAGCGATGATGGCTGCGAGGATCACAAAGATGACTACGAAAATCCGACCGACTCGAACAAGCTGGTGGGAATCAGGTGATTTCTTAAATCTAGCGTAGAAATCCATCGTCGCGATAGTTGATGCCGAGTTCAGCATTGAGGCAAGTGAGCTGATCACCGCGCCACAAAGTGCGGCAAGGACAAACCACGAAATGTAGGGGTGAGGTTTAACAAGGTTACGTACCAACACAGGGAAAGCTGCGTCATAATCATAACCTGACAGAGTAGGACCAACGGTAACTTTTCCATCTGATGAATTCGTGGCGCTATCCGCTAGGTAGTTAATTGTTTCTGCTGCTGAAGGAACAGGGATCTCCATCACGTCTGGATGCTCTTTTTTAAAGTCTGCAGTCATCTGGGCATTGGCCTCTGCTGCCGACATACCTGCATGTTTACTATTGATAGCGATAATCTTGGGCAGCTGATCTATTTGGAGTTTTGCATAGTCAGGATCAACTTTGACCACCTGATTTGATTCGATTTTTGCAAGTCCACTGTCGTTGGCCTTGACGGCCGACTGGTGAAGATCTGAGGAGAATAAATTAAACGCAAGTATGCCGGGGATAACGACAAGGAAAGGAATGAGGAGCTTCAAGCCAGCGGCGAATACGATACCTTTTTGCCCTTCCGCGAGAGATTTGGATCCGAGCGTTCGCTGGACGATGTATTGGTTAAGACCCCAGTAGAAGAAGTTAGGTATCCAAAGGCCTATGAGCAAAGCTGTCCATGGAATATCTGTGTCTTCTTTAGGGCGAACCATGTGCATTTTTCCACCTGAAAGGTTGTCGCCATTTCGTGCAACCGCTTCTCCATCTTTACCGTCATTGAGCAATACAAGCCGCTCATATGCTCCTGCTTGTTCAAGATCCGCAATGGTGGCCTCTGAGTTTTCTACTTTGGTTTTGATTAACTCCTCAGGTGGTGTGTTTTCAAGTGTCTGGAAAGCGAACCACATAACGATGGCTCCACCAAGAATGAGGGCGGCACCCCAGATAAGATCTGTCCATGCACATGCTTTAAGACCACCAATGAAGACATAGACGGCAGCCAGAATCGCAATACCCCAGCACATCGTCGTCAGGTTATTGATGAAGGGAACATCTTGATAGTATTCGGAAACAAACTTAGCTCCCGAATAAATTACCGATGCGGTAGTCACAAAGACGAGTGTTACAATGGTAAACAAAGCCATAACCATGCGAGCTGTGCCATCGAACCGGTATTGGAGAAATTCGGGGATAGTGTAGATCCCAGCCTTGAGGAATTTGGGAAGGAACCAGAAAGCAACACCAACAAGAGTCACCGCAGCCATCCACTCGTATGATGCAATAGCCATACCCAGCCAATCGGCCGATTGGCCTGACATGCCGACAAATTGTTCGGTGGAAATGTTAGCTGCAATTAGTGAGAACCCGACTAGCCACCACGTCAATCCGCGACCCGCGAGGAAATAGTTTGATGCTCCTTTTTCGCTACCATCATCTTCGCCGTCTTTGGATTTCCATATACCGAGGGCAATAACGCCAATGACGGCGATTATAAATAGGGTGACTTCAATTGCGGTATTCATATTTTGTTTATGTAGTTAAGAATTGGGGGGAGTGCCAAAGCTGATGAAGAGAGATACTAAGGGGTGTGGTCGGTGCTTGGGAAGGGTAAACATTGACTTTAAAAAGGGAATTATCAGCCGCGACGATAGGCGCCTATGGCCGAGAATTGCCAATATGCGAGATTTGAGCTGGCAGACATACAAATATGCACTCAGCAGAGCATCACCTCATACTGAGTGCTTTTTTCCATCTCGTGCAGTTAAGCTGACTTGACCTTGCCTGCCCAATCAGCCAATGATTTCCCCGCGCTCCCGTAGTTCAACGGATAGAACAAGGGTTTCCTAAACCTTAGATGTGAGTTCGATTCTCGCCGGGAGTATTTCTTTAAAAAAATCCCTCAACCATTACATCTGCAGGTTGAGGGGTGTTTTACCTTAGGTTCAGCTATTTGGTAGCGGCAGCATTTTTCAACTTAAACGTACGTCGCACGCTTTTCTCTGCGGTAGGAAAGTCTGCCGGGATCGGGGTAGTGACTTTGCCGCTGGCAGCCCACTCGACACCTCGGGTGAACGAAACGATAAATCCGACACCCTCAAAGGAATAGTCGTCGTGGCCGAGTGTGGTGTGGAAGACGCGGCCCTTGTGGTAATCAAGAACCATGAGGATGGGCTCGTGGCGATCCGTTGGGGCTTTGGGTGTTGCATCTTTGCCGGTGGCGAGAACGGTCATATTCTGCGCGGGGCCACGGAGTTTGGCGTAGCACTCATCCTTGGAGGTCAGCCAGTTTTTTGGCATGCCCTTGGTGATTGGGTGATCGGCAACGCGCACGGTGATGGGGATTTCATGCTGGGGGCCATGGGAGCCTGCTTTTCCGGCTGAAGTGTCACGGATAAGCTTTCCCTCGTTATTGTAATAAACATATGGGCCATCTTTTTCTGTGCGCCCATCCCAGCCGCCAATACCAATCATTTTGTTGTACTCAGCCCATTTTCCGAATGAGTTATCTGCAGCGTGGACGGAAACGAAGCCGCCGCCGTCTTTCATGTATTTTTCGAATGCCCTTTGAGTGGCTTCTGGCCAAGTGGAGGCACCCCAACCGAAATTGGAAATGACGACATTATAATCGGAGAACTGAGGATTAAAATTGGGATCGGCTTTGGGTTTTTTGAGGTTCTCAGTCTCGCCGGCTTTTGCCAATGGCAGGAAATCTTTTTCGCGCTCACCTTTCCATGTGAACTTACAACGGATGACTTTCACCTCAAACAGGCCTGTATCTTCCAGGTATTGTTTCATCATGATGGTAGATTTTGGCCACACGGCATGGTTGTTCTGACCATCAATGATGAGCGCTTTCATTTTCGCGTCCAGAGCAAGAGGCAGAATAAGTGATATGGTGATGCAGATGATGGCTATTTTCATGTCGGGAGATTTCTATTATTGATGAGGTTTTCTTCAGCGCCGCCGCGGTATGGAGTTGCCACGGAATAACGATACGCCTAGGATTAAGATATTTTTAGGTTATGGCAAGTGGTTAATATGTGCCGTTGCCTCGCAGAGATTATTAATCTTAATAAACTTCCACTTGTGAGAAGGTCATTAGGACTTATAATAGCCGCATGTTATTGGAAAATTACCTGACTGAAGAAGTTATTCGTGACCCCAGTAAGCGTGAATATGAGGCATTTGATTTGGCTCGTTTGCTGGATACAGTATTTGAGCCTACTCAGGGATGTCGCGTATGTATTTTATTAGATTTTGATGATCCTGCATCGATGATGAAGGGATTTGCTTATCTGGAGGAGGATGGTTTTGCAGTACAAAAAAATGCGCATGAACATTTTTACAAGGCTTTGCATGCAGGGGTAATGAATCAGTTGGGTATGACGGGAGGTGAGATGTTTGCCTACCACTGCACCAATGGCTCCAACCTAGATATGCAGGATCCATGTTGGGATGTGGATGGAAATGAGCTATCACTCGATCGTGATATTTATTCTAATTATGATATTATCCTCTGTATCACTGACTGGAGTGCAACAGCACCGCTAACTGCAAAATGCAAAGAGTTTGGATTTCGAGGTGCCACTATGCATGGGGTGAATGATGTGATTCTCAGATCTGGATTATCGGTCAATTATGATGAAGTTTCTGCTGATGCAGAAAAAGTTCGCTTAGCAATGACGGGTGCAGATTCTATCGAAATTGATTTTGCTCTGGAAGACGGACGCGTGCTTACTGCATGGCTGGGGCTTAACGGACAAGACGCACAGAAAAGCCATGGGCTATGCAAAGGGACGTCTCCCGACGTAGCAAACTTACCTGCAGGTGAAGTGTATTTTGTCCCAACCGATGCCCGTGGGCATTTCCCGATGAAATACGAAGACGGTACCCTAGGCGTGCTCGAAGTAATCGACAGAAACATAGTAAGTTCTACTTTAATTCAAGGAGACCAGGCTACTATTGATGCGCACAACCAGCGCTTAGCTGATGATCCCATGACTGGAACGCTTGGGGAACTTGGATTTGGCACACAGGTACTTCCAGTATCAGGTTCAGATATTCAGGATGAGAAGGTTCTGGGAACCTGCCACCTTGCTACAGGTCGTGATGATCATTTGGGCGGAGATATCATACCCACTATGTTCAAACAGCACGAAAATAGTACTCATGACGATATTCTTTTTGCACCTCACAAAACGCCAAACTTTAACATCAGCGAGGTAAGAATGAAGAGGGGTGATCAAAATGAGACTATTATCAAGGATTTTCATCCATCTGACTACTTAATGCGTTCCTTGACACAGAGTTAATCTCTGGATGATTCTTTACACTAACCAAATGGCGCGGTAGATCAGTCGACATGAAATGTTTGATCGCTTCCATATCAGCATGTCTGCCATTGGTTGGATATGTGCTGGGAGGTACCTCTATAAACGTTATAGATGATCAAAAAATCCTCAAGCAGGTGCCCGTAAATGTGGGTAGTTTGGTGGAGAAAAAAATGACGCTCGAATGGGCAAGTCTCGTCGAGCAGTTAAAACGGAATAAGGTAAAACTTGAATTGCCAAGTGTGCAGACTTTACCTCTGGAAAATATCTATGAAAGCCGAGCCGATAGTGTGGTAGCTGTGGCATCTGTGTACAAATGTGATCGTTGTACTGAATGGCATAGCTCGGGGGCTGCTACTGGGTGGGTCCTGACAGCGGATGGTGTCATGGTGACAAATTATCACGTATTTGCCGGTAAAGAGGTAGCGGGTTTTGGGGTAATGACACGTGATGGTAAGTTTGCGCCCGTGACAGAGATCCTTGCCGCGAGTAAACGGAGCGACGTGGCTATTTTCCGAGTTGGAGAGGGCAAATACAAGCCCATTACACTGGGTCCGGATGCGGCTGTTGGATCTGATCTGCACATTATCGCCCACCCTGATTCGCGGTTCTATACCTACACATCAGGAAAAGTATCACGATACTACAAAAGGCGAGGCTCCGGTCGAGCTGGGGCAACTATCATGGCAGTGACAGCTGAATTTGCACGTGGCTCCAGTGGCGGTCCGGTAATGAACTCTAATGGGAATTTGGTGGGTATGGTGTCAAGTACGCAAAGTATATACTATCCTTCAAAAAAGAAGACAGATAAACAAGGACCGTTTCAGATGGTCATACGAAACTGTGTGCCGGTCAGTGCGATACGTGAGTTGCTCGAGTGATTTTGAAGCTGATGAATAAAAATAATTTTCCACTCTCTATCTAACTATGAAAACTGAATTTGCAGTTAAGAATCGCTATGCTGATGCTGCTGAAGCGCAAGAGCAGGCGCTCTGCTGCCCAGTCGATTACAACCCAGAATTTCTCAAGATTATTCCTGCAGAGGTTATCGCAAAAGACTACGGTTGTGGTGATCCTTCTCAGTGGGTCGAGTCTGGGGATGCCGTGTTAGATCTGGGTAGTGGAACGGGCAAAATATGTTTCATCGCCAGTCAGATTGTTGGACCTGAGGGGAAAGTGATCGGCGTAGACATGACCGACGCAATGCTTGAAGTGGCTGAACGGAACGCGCCAATGGTGGCCGAAAAAATAGGTTTTTCCAATTGTGAGTTTCGTAAAGGGCGTATTCAAGATCTTGCGCTTGATCTTAATTTGTTAGAAGATGAGCTTAAATCCTCGCCAGTTTCAGACGCGAATGCGTGGCTGGAAATGGAGGCGGTTGCAGAGAAGTTGCGTAGAGATCAGACGATGATTCCTGATAACAGTATAGATGTGGTAGTGTCTAATTGTGTGCTGAATCTGGTTGAGCCCCAGCTCAAACCCCAGCTATTTGCAGAGATTTTTCGAGTACTTAAAAAGGGTGGGCGAGCCGTGATTTCAGATATTGTCGCTGACGAGCCAGTGCCTGAGCATTTACAAAAAGATGACCACTTATGGAGTGGATGTATTTCTGGTGCTCTTACTGAGGATGGATTTGCTCGTGCGTTTGAGGATGCTGGGTTTTACGGAATTGAGTTTGTAAAATTCGAATCAAAGCCGTGGAAGACGGTTGAGGGGATTGAGTTTCGTTCGGTTACTGTGCGCGCCTGGAAAGGCAAACAGGGTAGTTGTCTTGAGCGTAACCAGGCAGTCATTTACCGAGGACCTTTCAAGAGTGTTGTGGACGATGATGGACATGCCATGGAGCGCGGCAAGCGCTACGCGGTGTGCGATAAAACGTATCAGATTTTTCAAAATGAGCCATATGGCAACTCATTCCAATTCCTTGATCCATTGGAAAATATCCCGCTTGAGCAGGCAGAAACTTTCGCTGATTGTGATGGCACCCGCATACGCCATCCTAAGGAGACTAAAGGTGAGCGTTATGACGTCACCAAAGAGGCCGAAGATTGTTGTGATGTTGATAGTTGTTGCTAGGTATATTTTTCCTAAGCATATGAGGTAACGACTTGACACATCCTCAAAATACTGCATTTTCCCCGCCCCGCCGCGTCGGTAACGTGGAGGTAAACCAAACCAATTATGAAAGCAGAAATTCATCCCGAGTACAACCCAGTCGCGTTTCAAGACATGACCACGGGCACCCGATTCATCACCCGTTCCACGGCAAAGTCCAACAAAGTCGAGCAAATCGATGGAGTTGATCACTACATCATCTCCTCAGGAGTGACATCCGATTCGCACCCATTTTTCACAGGCACTAAGCAGTTTGTGGACACCGCGGGTCGTATTGATAAGTTCCAGAAGCGTTTTGGCTCTGTCCGGCGTGCAGGCAAGCCCAAGCTCAAGTAGCTTCGCTCTTGTTTCTTACTGGTAACAAAGATCTAACTTTATTCCTAAACCTCTCCACTTACCGTGGAGAGGTTTTTTGTTAGCGAGTGTATTTGGTAGTTGGAATATATAGCCTGATGCGCATACTGTTCGCATGACCTCTCGTGATGCCCTGATTGCTTTGAATATGCTGCCTAAAATCGGGCCTGTCCGGGTGCGGCGGTTAATGGATTCATTTGGCAGCGCGGAGGCAATTTTATCTGCTGCGGTGCATGAGATCAGTGGTGTGCGTGGCATCGGGCCTGAAACAGCAGAAATTATTCGCAGCTGGGAGGAGCGCATTGATCTCACAACCGAGCTACGTGAGGTGGAGGAGAGGGGACTCAAAATTGTGACTCAGGACGATGCGGATTATCCAGAAGCGTTGCGCCAGAGCTACGATCCACCATTACTGCTATATGTATGGGGTGAGCTTAAGGATGTGGACCGCCATGCCATCGCGATCGTTGGTTCCCGCAAAACCACTCACTACGGCACCCAGACTGCACGGCAGTTCGCATTCCAGCTGGCAAGTAGCGGCATGACAGTAGTATCTGGCCTAGCGCGTGGTATCGATACTCACGCACACGAGGGTGCCGTGGCTGCGAAGGGGCGCACGATTGCTGTGATCGGCTCGGGCCTTGGGCAAGTTTATCCTCCAGAAAATATGGCTTTAGCCGAAAAAATTGCATCTGGAAATGGTGCTATCGTTTCCGAGTTCCCGCTCAACATGCCACCGAGTAAAAAAACCTTTCCGATGCGAAATCGTATTGTCGCAGCTTGGTCGCAAGCAGTTGTTGTTGTCGAGTGTCCCGAGTGGTCTGGTGCACTCATCACCGCGAATCTTGCCGGCGAAATGGGTAAGCCGATTTATGCAGTACCAGGGCAAATCGATCGACCAAGCTCGGCAGGCTGCCACGCCCTGATTCGTGAGGGAGCAGCACTAGTTACCAGTGGTAACGACATTCTTGATGATATCTCAGTGCTACCGCTACAGGAGGGCGTTCAAGGCGATGAAGCAGCTCTTCGTCCGCCGCTTGGCCCCGTCGAGCAGATGGTAGTCGATGCCATGGAAAATGGTGCCTCACTTGTGGATGAACTGCTCCATGCTACTACTTTATCGTTGTCAGAAATCAATGCTATGCTACTCAAATTAGAGATTCAAGGTAGAGTGCAGCAACTTCCTGGTAGTCGGTTTACACTTAAATAACGAATAAAAGTCGCTTTTAAAGCTTAAGTTTTTTAGAACAAATAAAAATTGGCACGATGCTTGCTTGCCATGAGAGGAGCAAGACATAGAATTAACTACCACTGACTATTATGAAAAAAATCGAAGCCATCATCAAACCCTTCAAATTGGAGGAAGTTAAAGAAGCCCTAGCCGAAGTAGGCGTTCAAGGTATGACCGTTACTGAGGTGAAAGGATTTGGTCGCCAAAAAGGCCACACCGAAATCTATCGAGGGAGCGAATACACCGTCGATTTTCTGCCCAAGGTAAAGCTCGAGATCATCGTTGATGACGAGGATGCAAGTGCTGTGGCAGAAGCAATTGTTAAGAGTGCCAATACTGGTAAAATCGGTGACGGTAAGGTCTTTATTTCACCTGTTGAAGAGGCTATTCGTATCCGAACCGGCGAGACTGGTAACGATGCTGTTGCAGTAAACTAGCGTTTGCCGCCCGCTTTTTAAAAAAACAAGCAGCGTCACATGCTGCTTGTTTTTTTGTGTTCTTTTTCAAGGATGATATGAGCTGTTTGCCCCGCCTGTAGGCAGTTTTAAATTATGTGCTTTCCTCAATGAACGGCGATGAAGCTAGAAAACATCGCAGCCTGATCAGTTAAAAACCGTCATGAAGAGTTTGAGAAACAATGTAATTTTATCTACACAAGCAATGGAAAATCATTTTCCCTGAATCAGTCACCCCCTTGTCATCTGACAATCTAATAATCTTTAGAAAATATATCTCATCTAGTTATTTGCTGTAAGGCAAAGAAGAGTGGTGAAGAAAAATCTTCAGATTGCCATCTTCATCGCAGAGATAACCAAAGGAATACTCAACTTTAACCTCATCACCGGCTGTAGTAGTGAAATAGTAATTACCCATGGCTATGGCTGTCTTGCCATGGATACTAGTGGCATGATTCTCGAATCGCACGTTGGTCCAAGGCTGTAATGCAAATCCAGTGTCTTCGGGGATCTCACCAGTTACAAAGTAAGATAGTGCCTTGTCCTTGGTATCGCGAAACTGAATGTCAGCAGCTTTGGTCGGCTTAAAGAGCACCTTCACTGTGTCGTATGCATAAAGATTGTCTAGGTGCTCCAAGGCAGCCATGTTAGCAGCTGCGGAATTATCTTTGAGTTTGCCAATTTTCACGATTCCATTACCCCAGGCTTTTTGGGCCGCCGCTATTTGTTTTTCAGTGATTTCCTCTGTCATTGATGTTGAAATGTTTATAGTGCAGAAAAGTTAGCTGGAAACACGAACCGTTCAATGATTTTTATGTTCGTGAGCTTGATACAATGTGGCATCAGTGCGCAATATTGAGCCTAAGTCACATAGGTTGTGGTATTAACTTTTAGGGGCCTAAATCTTGTATAAGATCCTTGATCATCTTGCCGAGGATAGATTAATTTGCTCACCCTGATTGGCAACCGTGCATTTTTTGTTAGTTGAGCGATTTAATCATAGGATGTTGAATTTTTAGAGTGATTACAAATCACCCGTATCGGCAATCAAATATCCTTGCGCTAACTATGAGCATATGAAGACTAACACACCATGAAACGTAGATCATTTATCAAAACCAGTGGTGCGGTTGCAGCCAGTAGTGTGTTTCCCTCTTTTGCTATTGGCAAACCCGGGCAATCGGCCAACAGTAAGCTCAACGTCGCGCTGATTGGCTCCGGTGGATGGATTGCACAGCAGCCTATGAAACAAGGGGTCGGTGAAGAGAACGTCGTGGCGTTTTGTGATGTGGATCGTGAGCTGTGTGCGGAGAACATGAAGGCATGGCAAACCACGCAGCCATTCTACGAGGATTTCCGTGTGATGCTCGATAAGATGCACAAGGACATCGATGCCGTAGTCATATCAACGCCGGACCATACCCATTTTGCTGCTACGATGGCCGCCATGGAGCGTGGTATTCACGTCTACGTGCAGAAGCCTCTCACCCACAATATCTGGCAGGCGCGCACTTTGTTAAAGGCTAAGCATAAATACAAGGTGGTCACCCAGATGGGGAACCAGGGCCATGCCGGATCCGGTATCCGGGCATCCGTCGAGGCCTACCGGGCAGGCCTCATTGGTGATGTAAGCCATGTTTTTGTACGTAATAGCGGACCAGACATGAGAAAGGAAAGTATGCATTTTGATAACCCCGCGACCATGCCGCCGCCCACGTCTCCGATCCCCAAAGGATTGAATTGGGATCTCTGGCAGGGACCAACGACACCACGTCCGTTTTACGATGGATACATCCGTAAAAAGTGGCGGTCATTTTTCGATTATGGCCTTGGAATGTTAGGCGACTTCGGCTGTCACACATTTGATACGCCAGTTTGGGCACTTGATCTTGATCCGCCAACTGTCGTGGAGTGTATTTCACGTGAGAAATCACTGAAAGGAGTCATTCCAAAGGGTAGCCAAATCGATTTTCATTTCCCTGCAAAAGGTGACCGTGGACCTGTCAAACTCACTTGGTTTGATGGCCCTCAGGACTGGGAAAAGGTAGGGCGTATTGATAAATTTGGCCTCAAGGCAGCAAACTCACTCGGCAGGTCATGCTGGATGGTTGGCAGCAAGGGCGCCATCGGTTGCGGCACGCATGCCGGTCACCCCGCAATCGCACCCGGTGAGTTACGTAAAAGCTACAACGAGAACAAGCCAGCCGAAACGATTGTCCGTGTTGAAGGTGGGCCGTTCCGCGAGTGGCTACGCGCCATCAAAGGCGAGGGGCCAGAGCCTGGATCAAACTTCACCTACTCCGCCAAACTCACCGAGATTATTTTGTTAGGTGTTCTCGCTCAGCGTTTCAACACCCGCATCGAGTGGGATGCCAAGAACGGTCGCATTACCAATCGTCCCGAGCTGAATGCCTACGTCAACGAACCCGTCCGCGAAGGTTGGGCATACGGTAAGAATTTGTAATCTGTTTTTTTTGATTTTGCACGTCTGTTCGTGATTATGGCTAATTTGAACTGATCTCGAATTTATATGAAACATCGTCTCACTATTACTCTGTCCTCTCTGTTGTTCGCTGTGGCAAGTGGAATTTTGAAAGGGGAGAAAAATGCTGCGGAACCTAACAAATCACCCCGCATCGTCAATATCGTCAATTTCATCCGCCAGTGCGAGCCGCGGATCGACTGGATCACGGAGGAGGTGCTTTACGAGACCGTGGTCGAGCAGGTCAAAATCATGAACAAGCATCAGCTGAGAGGAACTTTCCTATTGCAGTATGATTCCTTGATTAATGGCAAGTATCAGAAGTTGCTGAAATCGCTCCCTGCGGATCAATACGAGATTGGTGTTTGGTGGGAAATTCCACAACCCTTGGTTGAGCAGAGCGGCTATAAGTGGCGTGGACGTTTTCGCTGGGACTGGCATGCAGATGTGGGATTTGCGACCGGTTACTCACCTGCCGAACGGGAAAAACTCGTCGATACCTACATGGCTAAGTTTAAGGAAATTTTCGGTTACTACCCGAAGTCGGTTGGCTCGTGGTTCATCGATGCACACACGCTGAAATACATGCACGATAAGTATGGTATTATTGCGTCCTGCAACTGTAAGGATCAGGTTGGCACTGACGGCTATACCATGTGGGGCGGCTACTGGAACCAGGCTTATTACCCGAGCAAAAAGAATGCCTACATGCCTGCCCAGAATGCAAAGAACCAGATCCCGGTTCCCATATTTAGAATGTTAGGTAGTGACCCCATCCACCAGTATGACCAGGGTTTGGGGACCTCTCGCCAGAGAGTCATTTCGCTCGAACCTGTCTACCCGAAGAGCGGGGGCGATGAAAATTGGTGCCAATGGTATTTTGACGAGTTTGTGAATGGTGCTTCCATGGGCTACGCCTACACGCAGGCAGGTCAGGAAAACTCCTTCACATGGAAGAGGATGGGGGAGGCTTATGAGATGCAAATGCCAATGATTGCCAAGATGAAGGCAGAGGGGAAAGTTGTTGTCAAAACGCTCGGCGAGGCCGGGCAGTGGTTCAAGGATAACTATGAAGTCACCCCTTCAACATCCGTCACGGCGCTGAACGATATTTCTGATAAGAACCTCAAAACTGTCTGGTTTAATTCCCGCTTTTACCGTGCTAATTTACTCTGGGAAAAAGGCACCCTGCGATTCCGCGATATCCATGTCTTTGATGAAAAGGTCGCCTCGAACTACCTGACCAAGAAAGGGACGACGAGTCGGTGTAATTATTATGCCCTGCCGTTTCTCGATGGCTTCCGCTGGAGTACTGCTGAATTTATCGCCGGACTACGATTCCAAACGCCATCAGGTGAACAGATCAAGGGCGGCGATCC